>Ga0102929_1000054_pt1 | contig 53370 bp, 53 predicted proteins | sample SalPonR1_B_D2_MG_FD_78510 | JGI IMG/M metagenome (GOLD analysis project Ga0102929, IMG submission 78510) | Salt pond soil microbial communities from South San Francisco under conditions of wetland restoration - Salt Pond MetaG R1_B_D2_MG | ecosystem: Environmental > Aquatic > Marine > Intertidal... | reverse complement strand
GCGAACAGCTCAACCACTGCGTTGCCGTTGTGGAAGATGACCTTGTAGACGGGGTTGTTAGCCATAATTATCCGGAGAATGAGCGGGAAAACAAAAGCGATGAAGACCGGCCTGGCAACCATCACCAGCCGGGCGTTATGTTACCATCGAAGGCTGCAAAAGCCAGCAGGGCCTCAGTGGCCGCGTGGCGGGCTGTCGCGCCGGTCGGGCAGCCCGCAAACCACCCGCTGTCGAACTACTCCATGACTGCAATGGTGGCAGAGGTTTCTCCAGCGCTGACCGGCGGCGTGTCATGCAGCATCAACAGCGTACCCCGGGCCGGCGAACGAAGCTCAAGCAGCGGCTCTCCAAAGTAGTCTGTCACCACACCCAGCAGGGTGCCGACTTGCACACTATCGCCCACGCTCGCGCGCGGGTGAAAGATGCCGGTCTCGGGGCTGGCGACACTCTCCAGCCGTTGATACAGGCGCTCCTCGCCCGCGGGAGTCAGCTCAGGCTCAGACAGCAGCCCGAGATGGCGCATGGTGTTCAGGCAGGCCGCCACGATCTGCTCTATGTAGGACTCATCGCGCTCGCCGAGATGCCCGACCTCCAGCGTCAGCGCGGGCTTGCCGCGCGTCTGGGCCGCATTGGGGTAGGAAATCGCGTTGTCCGGATCGTTCGGCCGCTCGTCATAAAGCACAATATGCGGAACCCCCGTGGAGCGCGCAAACGCAAGGGTCCTTGCGTCCAGTCCGGCATCGTAAAGCACTGGCGAATAAACGTGCGGCAGCAGGGTCTGGTAAGCACTGCCTGAGTGCAGATCGATAAGGTAATCCGTCACGCTGATGATCTCGGTCGTGAAGAAATGCGCCAGCTGTTCGGTCGCGGTACCTGCCGGATCTCCCGGAAATTCCCGGTTCAGGTTTTTCTCGTCGACCGGGTTCAGCGCAATCCGCCGACCGTGAAACCCCGACAGATTGGCGAGGTGGACCAGCACCAGTGTGCCTGAGAGCTGCTCCGGATCCAGCTGTGCGCGCAAACGCTGCAGGGCAAAAATGGAAGGAAATTCATCGCCGTGAACACCCGCCGTCAGCGTCAGGACCGCACCTGGCTGACTGCCGTGAAGCACCGTGATGGGTACGGCGGTCCCCGCCACTTCGACGGTGAAGGACTGCCTGCTGCCCGGGGACACAGACTTGCCGGCGAGCACGAATGCTTCCTGCGCCATCACAGGCAGTGACAGCAGCAGGATCAGACCGATCAGATAACGCATGAACTTTCCGCCTCCTCAAACGTGGGGTGTCGCTGCAAACGTCCTTTATCAAACGGGGTATCGTTGAACAACAGCGGGTAGTAAAAGTGTCGCATCGCCCGATGAAAGTCGCGTACCGAATCTTCATAGGCCATGGATGCCAACAGATCGGTGCGCGCCAGACAGGTAAGCGCCTTGTGCAGCAGTAGCGGGGGAGATATCAGACTCAGCCACCACGTCATGCGCTCACGTGCCACGATACCCGCACGGTACTGCCCGGCCAGCGTGGCAGCCTGCTGGTCTCCCACCTGCTGAAAGGCGTAGTACCACTTCCACTCAAAGGGCCGCGTCACCCCGGATTGCTCACGCCACTGCGGATGCGTGTCGACGAACGCGTCCATGGTAACGGGCTTCGGCTTGTCCCAGGCGGCGTTCACCTCCTCACGCTGCAGCATGAGAATCTCACCCGGCTCCGGCAAGGGCATGCCCCCCAGAATGGCCATGCGCCCAAGCAGAGGAACCGCGATCGCGAACACGAACCAGAGCCCAACCAGACGCAGCACCGTTACCTGGGCCGTCGCCCGTGACAGCGCAAAGCGCAGCACCAGCCAGGTCCAGAAGCTCAGGTAAAGCACAACAAGCAGGGTCGTCAGTGCCGTCAGCGTAAACGATGTGTCGCTGAGCACAGCACCGACCCAGAAAGGCAGCAGCAGGCTGAGCCCCAGCAGCAGCGCCAGCACCAGAGCACGATCCCGCCACAGATGGCTACTCCCGGCCGTGGCAATCAGCAGCGCATCGCGACCGGCGCTGCGCTCAGCAGCCTTGATATCGGACATGAGCACGATCACAAGCAAGGGCAGCAGCACACAGACGACGAGAGCGAAATCGAACTGTCCCAGGTGTGCGAGCTCGGGATTGGCAGGATCGCGCTCATGGATCTGACCTTCCAGGGCGAGCATGCGTACACGGTGCTGCCAGGGAAGAATGTCCCGCTGCCCCATCGCGGCGAAAGCGAGCGAGGAAGGTCTGTCAAAGGTGTAGTGGAAGCCGTTGTAGGCGATGTCGCCCCAGTCTTCACGGCCCTCCCAGGCATCGGCACGCGCTTCGGCATCCAGCGCATTCAGTCGCTCGATGGTGGCATGCTGTGCGCCCACTTCACTGTAGCCCAGCATGACAGCAGAAGCGGACAGCACAATGGACAGCAGCAAGATAACTCTCACTGCGGGTCGGGACAGCTGGAAACGGGATTCGGACAACCAGCGACTACCTGGGATCATGGACGCAGCCTCCGGGTTCCTGAAATACACAGCAGCAATGCCAGCAGCCCCCAGGCCAGCAGCGCAGCGGCCATCGGTCCCGCCGCAGCCAGCCGCTCGTTGATCGCCGCTGGCGTCAATTCAAACTCGGGCAGCAGGCGCCAGAAGTCGGCATCTACGCGTGTGCGCTGCTCGGCATCGGGATCGGCACTGCGTCGAATGTCATCGGCATAGCGCAATTCGCGGGCATGCAGTGTATTCAGGCTCTGCACAAAGTCGAAACGCAGCGCTTCGGCTTCCTCGAGGAAGCGCTGCTGGTGCGGTAGGTCGGTTCCGGCCAGAGACATGGAGACACGACGCATGGCCAGCAGTGGAGACAGGAAGGACAGCTGGTCCAGCCGCCGGGCCTGTTGCCACTCAGCGTTCATGCGCTGCTCGGCGAACTGGTTCATTCTGGCAGTGGCTGTCGCTTCAGCCTCTGAGGAGACAAGGCCCCTGATATTCACGGGCAGATCGCTTACGTTCTCTGCCCCGTAACGCTCGAGTATCTGCGCAACAAGGGCAGATACTCCTGCACCAGCGGTATCGTGGCCATCGGATATCGGGGTGTCATCGGTCAGCAGCGCCAGATCTGTCTCGAGCTTGCCGGGAATTGGCTGCAGGCTGTGCACCAGCGTACTGGCGAGCTTTGGCAGGGCGATCACGCCCAGTACCCAGACCAGCAGGAGAACTGCAAGTGCTGCCGCCGAACTGCGGAGCATGGCAGAAACGGTGACGACTGCGAGGGTCCAGATAGTGAGGTACAGGCCATAAGCCAATAGCATCGCAAGCACGGCGAGCAGGCTTGCCTTGCCAAAGGCTGCGAGCATAAGGCCCGCCAGGCCCAGGGGAAGCAGCAGCAGACCGGCCACGGCGAGCAGTGCCAGTGCCTTGCCGGCCATCAGGCTGGCGGCGGCGACGCCACTGGCCTGCAGCTGAATCAGGGTGCCCTGCTCCCGTTCACGGCTGATGCTGCCAAAACCCATGATAACCAGCAGCAGCGGCGCCAGGACCTGCAGGACAAAAGCGGGACTCAGGCTGCCGAACCGGGACAGGGAGGCCAGCTCTGCTGCCTCCGCAAACATGGCCGAGTTCTGCCTGTGCCCTTCCAGGAAGATCACCATACCCGTATAGGGATCGATACCGGGATCCAGTGCCGAAAGCGGCACGGGTGCGCGGAACGCGTAGTGCCCGAAGTGGATCATGCGATGCGGGTGCCGGGCTGGCTGTTCCAGGAAAGCGGCTCGGGCCTGCGCCTGAAGCTGCAGGCGTCGGTCTGCTTCCGTATGGCCGCGCGTGACCGTATAGGCGGTGGATACCAGCAGCATCACTGCCATCAGCAACAAGGCACTGCCGGCGAGTCTCGAGCGTCGCCAGAAACGCCACTCTTCTCGATAAACAGAGAGAATCACCGGGTTCATGCAACCTCCCTGCCGGCAAACGCCTGATGCACCTCATCGAGGGCAATCCTGCCGTTCTCCGGTGCCTGAAACTCACCCCAGAGCTGGCCATTGCGCAGTAGCGCAATGCGGTCCGCTATCTGGCATGCGCCATAAAGATCATGCGTTACCAGCATGACCGCACAACCTTCCGCTGACAGCTGCCTGACAAGCGAGTTGAACTCCTCGATGGCGATCGGATCGAGACCTGACGTAGGCTCATCCAGCAGCAGCACAGGTGCCCGGCGCAACAGCGCCAGGGCAATCGCTGTTTTCTGCCGCATGCCCTTGGAATAGTCGCGCAGTAGCCTGCTGCGGGCCGCGCCCTGAAGGGCAACACGATCCAGGGCCTCATCCATCTGCGCGCGACCGACGGCTTTCCCGGCGAGCGAGAGAAAATAATCCAGGTTCTCATACGCATCGAGATGCCCGTAGAGGCTTGCAGCCTCGGGAAGATAGGCGATCTGGCGTCTCGCACGCAGCGCGTCTGCGCTCACCGGCTCCCCCAGAATGCGCAGCTCGCCGCTTTCCGGCTGCAGGAAGCCAAGAAGGCTTAGCAGGGTTGTAGACTTGCCCGCCCCGTTGCCGCCGAGCAGAGCGAAGACTTCACCTTGCGCCACAGTCAGGCTGATACCCGAGAGCACCTGGTGCCCGCCGCGGCGAACAACGAGCTGATCGATGTCAATGGCGTTCATGGCGTACTCCTCAGAAACGGATATCAGCGCTGACACGGTAGTTCCGGGGCATTCCCGGCTGGACCCACAGGCTGGAAAACGAATTGCTGTAAAAGGTCTCGTCGAACAGGTTTTCAATGTCGACACGCAGGCTGAGTGCGGCGTTGACTCTGTAATCGGCGAAAATCCTGGCCAGCGTGTAGTCAGGCAGCTCAAAGCGGGTACCCACCTCGCCGAGGCGTTTGCCGACGTACGTGATGCCGCCGCCGACGCGCAAGGGCCGCTGCCTGACAAAGGTTTCCCTGACCAGTTGCGCACTCAGGGCATGCCGGGGAATGTTCAAGAGGCGATCACCACCGCGCACCAGAAGACCAAAATTGGGATCGAGCAGATCGTTCACTACTTCTGCGTCGGTGTAACTGTAGGAAAACCAGGCCTGCAGGCCGGGAAGCAATTCACCAGCGATATCCAGCTCAATACCCCGGCTTTGCGCCTCTCCGGCGGCCACCTGAAAACCCGGATTGAGCGGGTCGGCAGACAGAATATTGTCCTGATCGATAGTAAAGATACTGAAGTTGCCCATCAGGCGGCCATCATTCATCAGGAGCTTCACACCGGCCTCTAGCGCCGTGGCAATATTGGGATCGAAGGTGCTGCCGGAAAAGTCCGAGCCGGACAGAGCACGAAAACCCTCACCATAGACTGCATACACTGAAAACCCATCGCTCGGCGAATAGACCAGGCCGGCCTGCGGGCTGAACCGCCCCTCCGATTGTGACGTGCGGCTGTCCGTCGCCCGATTATCCAGGCTCTGGCGGAAGCGGTCGAAACGCCCACCAATGCGCAGCTCCCAGTTCTCCGACAGACTGATCTGATCCTGAATATACAGACCCTCTGCCCGCTGAACTTCCATGCGGTCGGTAAGGGGCGCCGGCACCGGCAAGGGGTACTGGCCATAGACCGGCGCGAAAATATCGATGGCCTGCAGCTGCTCCGGCGTTGGATTGCTGGATAGTCCCGGCGCCCGGGCTCTCAGGAACAGCTGATCATTCTCGAAGCGATCTGCGTCGGCACCGATGATCAGGCGATGGCGCAGGCCTGCCCAGCTGACATCACCGCTGAGTTCAGCTCGCAGCATGCGGTAATTCGCGTCATAGTCCCTGAAACGCCGCTGCCGTGTCAGGGTTCTGCCATCCACCAGCAGTGCCTGCCGGCTGCCGCTCAGCTCTGCTTCGGTGGAAAAGCCGGTCAGTGAGGTATCGCGGAAATTCGCGCCAACCAGCAGTGTCCAGTCGGTAGACAGCTCATGCTGCAGCTCCAGCTGGTGACCCAGGGCCTGCGCCTCCATCGGGCCATCGCCCGGCTCGCCCAGAAACCGTGAGCGCGGTATGACGTCGAGCTCACCGTCTATGGCCAGCACGCCGCGATCGAAGGGCATTTTCTGCCGGCTGTACTCAAGCTCGTAGATCAGTCGCGTGTCCGGCCTGAGCTGCAGTCTTACCGACGGAAAGAAGCCCTGATTTTCGCGCTCCAGCGTGTCCCGAAAACTGCCTGCATCCTCGTAGACGCCGACCAGGCGATACGCCAGGTCCTCACTGAGTGCCCGATTCCAGTCGACAGACGCGCGCCAGGTATCGAAGCGGGCGGCAGATAGCACCAGCTCGCCTGCTGTCTCATCAACCGGGCGTTTGGTCACGAGATTGATGGTGCCCCCGGGTTCGCCCCGCCCATACAGCGCGGCCCTCGGCCCCTTGAGGACCTCCACAGCGGCTACCGCCGCCATATCTCGCGGACCGGCAAAACCGCGGCCGGCATTGAAGCCGTTGACCAGATAATTGCTGGGCAGGTTTTCATCACCGACGAAGCCACGCAGGGCAAAACTGTGCCAGAGGCCACCGAAGTTGTTCTGCCGCGCTACGGAGCTGGATAGATCCAGCGCCTGATCCAGGTTGACGGCACCGGCATCGCGGAGCGTCTGTTCGCTGATGACCAGGTCGGCGGCGGGCGTTTCCATGAGCGTGAAATCGCCGCGGTAGGCACGGTTACTGCCGACCACCAGGGTTTCCTCGATAGCCCCCGGGTTATTGCCGAGGTCCTGCGCAACGAGGGCTGGAGCGGCGCTAAAGGCTGCCAGGGCGCAAGCCACTGAAAGCGCGGGTTTGCCGCACCGCCATGTCGTTAATATGTTCATATTCAGTATCCAGAGATTTGACAATTGAGGCGCAGGGATTGCGCGCGAAAGACGACTCAGCCATGGGTGATCGCGCGCTGTCCTGTCTGGCAACGGGCTTTTGCCGTCCGATACCTGGCAGGACAGCGCGAGGTAACCCGACGCTGCCTTGACCGACAGTGAATCCGGTCAGCTGGAGGGGGGTGGGGATCGAGCGCGCGTGAACAGTGGCAGTCGGTCGCATCTGTCACTTTCGGCGCAGGGAAGAAGAGCGTCGGAGAGCGCATCGTCTGGCAGACGGCAGGCTGCCAGGGCAAGTGGCGCATCGGAATCGTGCTGCTGATACAGAAAACAGTCTTTCTGCTGCGTCGGCTCTCCGTCATGAGTGTGCGCACCGGAAAGCGACTGGAAGGCCACCAGCAGCAAGAGCAATACCGTAACCGGCAAGCGACGCTTGCGCAGCCTGCCGCTACGTAACAGGTAAAACCGATTGCCTATCAGCCTGGTCAAGAAATCGCCCTCTTTGCGTTATATAATAACATCGCATAAGCGCATGACTGTCAACAGCCTGATCAGACACTTCGGCTCGCGCGGCTATGGATGCCTTGCTGCAGGGCCCGCATACCGCGTCCACAAACTGGGCGTCGCTTACCGCCCCATGTATACTCTGCACCCCTAATCATCAGTCAGTAATGGGCAGAACGCCCGGGAACAGACAGTGGCCAGGAAACTCTACGTCAAGACACACGGTTGCCAGATGAACGAGTATGACTCCTCGCGCATGCAGGATCTCCTGCGCGACAGTCACGGACTGGAAACCACCGACAACCCGGACGAGGCCGACGTCCTGCTGCTGAACACCTGCTCCATTCGCGAGAAAGCCCAGGAAAAGGTCTTCCACCAGCTCGGCCGCTGGAAGCACCTGAAGCAGAAGAATCCTGATCTCATTATCGGTGTCGGCGGCTGTGTTGCCAGCCAGGAAGGCGCCGAAATCGGTCGCCGAGCGCCCTACGTAGACCTCGTGTTCGGCCCGCAGACGCTGCACCGGCTGCCCGAGATGATGGATCAGCGCGGCCCCGGCGGCACGCTCGTCGTCGATGTCAGCTTTCCGGAAATCGAAAAGTTCGACCGCCTGCCCGAGCCCAGCGTGGACGGCCCCACCGCCTTTGTCTCCATCATGGAGGGCTGCAGCAAATACTGCAGCTTCTGCGTCGTGCCCTACACCCGTGGCGAGGAAGTCTCGCGGCCCCTGGACGACGTAATTTTGGAAGTCAGCCAGCTCGCCGACAAGGGCGTGCGCGAAGTCAATCTGCTCGGGCAGAACGTCAACGCCTATCGCGGCGAAAACTATCTGGGCGAAACCGTCGATTTTGCGGAGCTGCTCGGCTATGTGTCGCGCATACCCGGCATCGACCGCATTCGCTACACCACGTCGCATCCCATGGAGTTCTCCGACGCGCTGATTGATGTCTACGCCGAGATTCCGGCGCTGGTGGACCACCTGCACCTGCCGGTACAGAGCGGCTCCGACCGAATCCTCGCGGCCATGAAGCGCAACCACACCGCGCTCGAGTACAAGTCGCGCATCCGCCGCCTGCGCCGCATCCGGCCGGATATCAGTATCTCCTCGGATTTCATTATCGGCTTTCCCGGTGAAACCGATGCCGATTTCGAGGCCACCATGAAATTGATCGATGACATCGGCTTCGACACCTCCTTCAGCTTCATCTACAGCGCCCGACCCGGCACACCGGCGGCAGAGCTGCCGGACAACACGCCGGAAGACGTCAAGAAAGCCCGTCTCAGTGCGCTGCAGGCACGCATCAGCCAGCAGGCACAGGCCATCAGCCGGCGCATGGTCGGCGGCGTGGAGACGGTGCTGGTCACCGGCATATCGCGCAAGGATCCGGGTCAGCTGCAGGGGCGTACGGAGAACAACCGCGTGGTGAACTTTTCCTGCACGGACATGCGCCTGGTTGGCGAGTTCGCCAGCGTGGCAATTGAGGAAGCCCTGCCCAACTCGCTGCGGGGCACGCTGCTGCCGCTGGCTCCAGCAATGCACGCATCGCATGGTTGACTGCACGGGAATCCCGTATATTCTTTAAATTCCATTCAGCGAAGGCGATCACGCCTGGACATTTTGACTACAGACACTCCACACACTGAATCCATTCAGCAAAGCCTCACCCTGGAACCGAATGACGCGACGTGCCTGGCCGTATTGTGTGGCCAGTTCGATGCCCATTTGCGTCAGATAGAAGCACGTTTACGTGTCTCCATCGCGGCGCGCGGCAATCTTTTCGTGTTGACAGGGAGCCCTGCTGCCGTTCAATCCTGTGCCGATCTCCTGCAGCGGGTGTACAGCGAGGTGTGTCAGGGGGTTGGGCTAACCCCTGAGTCCCTGCACCTGCAGCTACAGCATGCCGGCGTTGACGGAGAGGATGACGAACCCCAGGGCGCGCAGCCCGCCTCAGTGGAGGCACTCCAGGTCATCCGCACACGGCGCGCGTCGGTGAAGCCCCGGGGCCGCAACCAGCAGGGCTATGTGCGCACCATCAAGAATACGGACATCAATTTCGGCATTGGACCCGCCGGCACCGGCAAGACCTACCTCGCGGTGGCCTGCGCGGTAGAGGCACTGCTGGAAGAAAAGGTACGCCGTATTCTGCTGGTACGTCCGGCGGTGGAAGCCGGTGAAAAGCTCGGCTTCCTTCCCGGCGACCTGAGCCAGAAGATCGATCCCTATCTGCGGCCGCTGTACGACGCCCTTTACGAAATGCTCGGCTTCGAGACGGTCAACAAGTACATCGAGCGCAGCATCATCGAGGTCGCGCCCTTGGCATTCATGCGCGGTCGCACACTGAACAACGCCTTCATCATTCTCGATGAGGCGCAGAATACCACGCGGGAACAGATGAAGATGTTCCTGACACGTATCGGCTTCGGCTCCACCGCCGTCATTACCGGCGATGCCACGCAGATCGACCTGCCCCGCGGCGCCCAGTCGGGCCTGACCCACGCAGCAAACATACTCGCGGATGTCGAAGGCATCGGCTTCACCTATTTTGCCAACAGGGACGTGGTCCGTCATCCGCTGGTGCAGCGCGTGGTCGAGGCCTATGACAGCCACGATGCGCGCACCACGGCCATCGACAATACCCGCCGATGACCCTCACGCTGGACGTACAGACAGCCTGCTCCGATCCGGCCCCGGAGGAATCCGAGTTACGCCGCTGGATCGACTGCGCCCTTGGCGAAGCAGGCTATACCCGCGACGCCGAGATATCGCTGCGCCTGACGGACGAGAGCGAAATGGCGGCGCTGAATCATCGCTATCGCCAGCGCAATGGCGCCACCAACGTGCTTTCTTTTCCCGCGGATCTGCCGCCAGGTCTTGAACTGCCTCTGCTGGGCGATATCGTCATCTGCGCCCCCGTGGTGCTCCGGGAGGCCTCTGAGCAGGGCAAGCCGGCAAGCAGCCACTGGACGCACATAACCGTCCACGGCTGCCTGCATCTGTTGGGCTACGACCATATTGAAGCGGCAGACGCCGAGATCATGGAGTCGCTGGAGACGCGCATTCTCGCTGCCCTCGGACTGCCCTGTCCCTATACATTTCTCACTGAAAAGGAGCGTTTCGCGTCGTGAGTGACGAGCGCAACAACCAGGATCAGGACGAGCGTTCCTGGCTGAGCAAGATAGGACAGCTGTTCTCTTCGGAGCCCCGCAGCCGCAAGGATCTGGAAGATGTCCTGAGCGTTGCCGCAGATAACGAAGTCATCGATGAGGACGCCCGCAGCATCATCCAGGGCGCCATGCAGGTCGCCGACATGCAGGCCCGGGACATCATGATTCCCCGGGCGCAGATGGTGGTCATCAAGTCAGAGTCAACGCTGGAAGAGATACTGCCGCAGATCATACGCTCGGCGCACTCCCGCTACCCGGTGATCGGTGACAACCCGGATGACATCCTCGGCATCCTGCTGGCCAAGGACCTGCTCCCGCAGATTCTGAAGAAGGATAATGCGGATTTTGACATCCGTGAGCTGCTGCGCCAGACCGTGGTTGTCCCGGAGAGCAAGCGGCTCAACGTTCTGCTGCGCGAATTCCGCGAAAACCGCAACCACATGGCGATCGTCATTGACGAATATGGCGGCGTGGCGGGACTGGTCACTATCGAGGATGTGCTGGAAGAGATTGTCGGCGAAATCGAGGACGAGACTGATATCGAAGAAGACCAGCATATCCGCCGCATCGGCGATGACGAGTTCTTTATCAAGGCACTGACGCCGATCGAAGATTTCAATGATTACTTCAAGACCGACTTCAGCGACGAGGAATTCGACACCATTGGCGGCCTCGTGATTCACGCTTTCGGACACATGCCCGCACGCAACGAAACCACGCGCATTGACGATTTCGAGTTCAAGATCATCAACGCCGACCAGCGCAAGATACACAGCCTGCGCATGCGCCCCATCCGGGACTAGGTCTTGCTCTTGCTGATGCCCCTCGCCGGGGCGCTGCTGACCCTCTCCTTCGCTCCTTTCGGACTGTGGCCAGCGGGCATTGCCGGCTGCGCCCTGTTCGGCTATTTCCTCTGCACCTGCGGCACCGGCGCTGCCATCTGGCGCGGATGGCTGTTCGGCCTGGGGCTGTTCGGGACGGGCGCTTCCTGGGTTTACGTCAGCATCCACGTCTACGGACAGGCGGGTGTCGTGCTGGCGAGCCTGCTAACGGCCGCGTTCTGCGCCGGTCTCGCGCTGCTGCCCGCCCTTTTTGCCGGTCTTTACGTGCGCTGGGTGCGCGGTTTGCCCGGCGGCATGCTGATCGGCTTCCCGGCACTCTGGGTCCTGTTTGAGTGGCTGCGCAGCTGGTTGCTGACCGGCTTCCCATGGCTCTATCTCGGCTACGCGCATATCGACACCTGGATCGCCGGCTGGGCGCCGATCACCGGCGTTTACGGCCTGAGCTTTTTCACCGCACTCACCGCCAGCTGCCTGTTCCTGGCCTGGCGCAGCCGCGGTGCCGCGTCACTCGTGACCTACGCCGGCATCGTCGTCACCCTATGGGTTGGCGGCCTGGTCCTGCGACCGATCGAGTGGGTGGTGCCCGCGAGCGAGGCACCGCTCAGCGTTGCACTGTACCAGCCGAATATTCCCCAGGAGCTGAAATGGGATCGACGCTATTACGACACCATTCTGCAGCAATACGAGCGCGCCGTACGTCCGATGTTCGGCAAGGACATCATGCTCTGGCCGGAATCGGCGATTCCTCGCACTTACGCCAATGCCCGCGACTTTCTTGACCCCATGGCACGCCGTGCCAGCCTGACGGACTCCACCCTGATCACGGGCGTCCCGTCCCGCGATGATAGCGGCGCCTACCGCAACAGCATTGTCGCTATGGGCCTCGGCGAAGGCATGTACCACAAGCAGCGCCTGGTACCGTTTGGCGAGTACGTCCCACTGGAAGGCTGGCTGCGCGGGCTGATCGCCTTCTTCGACATGCCGATGTCCAGCTTCAGCAGCGGCCCGCCCGACCAGCCACCACTGCGCGCTGGCAGTCACCGCGTGGCGCCCTATATCTGCTACGAGATCGTTTATCCTGGCCTGGTGGCCCGGGCCGCCCGCCGTGCCGAACTGCTCGTTACCATCAGCAATGACACCTGGTTTGGGGCCTCCATCGGACCGCTGCAACACCTGCAGATGGCGCGCATGCGCGCGCTCGAAAATGGCCGCTACCTGCTGCGCGGCACCAATAACGGTGTCTCCGCCATCATCGACCACCGCGGCAAGGTCACGGCGCAGACTGAGCAGTTCGTTGAAACCACGCTCACGGGGACGGCGGAAGTCATGCTCGGACACACGCCGTTTACCAGCTTTGGCCCGATGCCCGTCATCATGGCCTGTGCCACTCTGCTGGCCCTGATGGCGCTCGCTTACCTGACCCTGTGGCGCAATGATCGCTAGCGCGCGCAAAGCGACGAATAATCGCGACCCCTGTGGATTGGTGGTAACATCGCCGCTTTTCAGTGACCTACGGCATGCAAGAGCAATACGATCCGCAAGACCTTGAGCGCAAGGCGCAGATATTCTGGCAGGAAAATGACAGCTTCGCCGCGAGCGACGATTTTACGCGCGAGAAGTTCTACTGCCTGTCCATGTTTCCCTATCCCAGCGGCAAGCTGCACATGGGGCACGTGCGCAACTACACCATTTCAGACGTCATCGCGCGCTATCAGCGCATGCTCGGCAAGAACGTGCTGCATCCCATGGGCTGGGACGCCTTCGGCCTGCCCGCCGAGAACGCGGCTATAGCTAACAGAACGGCGCCGGCAGCATGGACCTACGCCAATATCGACGAGATGCGGCGCCAGCTGCAGGCGCTCGGCTTCAGCTTTGACTGGTCGCGGGAAATCGCCACCTGCCGCCCCGAGTACTACCGCTGGGAGCAGTGGTTCTTCACCCGGCTGTTTGAGAAAGGCCTGGTCTACAAGAAAATGTCCACGGTGAACTGGGACCCTGTTGACCAGACCGTTCTGGCCAACGAGCAGGTTATCGACGGCTGCGGCTGGCGCTCGGGAGCCCCCATTGAGCGCCGCGATATTCCGCAGTGGTTTATCCGCATTACCGCCTATGCCGAGGAGCTCCTCGACGACCTGGAGAAACTCAATCACTGGCCAGAGCAGGTGCGCACCATGCAGCGCAACTGGATCGGCAAGAGCCGCGGCGCCAACCTGCGCTTCGATCTGGCGTCATCCGTTGCCGGCGTCGACACCCTGGAGGTCTACACCACGCGCCCGGATACGCTTATGGGCGCGACCTACCTCAGCCTGGCCGCCAGCCACCCCGTGGCATTGGCGATGGCGGAGGACAACCCGGAACTCGCCACCTTCATCAGTGAGTGCCGCCACGGCTCGGTCGCCGAGGCCGATCTCGCGCAACAGGAAAAGCGCGGCATGGACACTGGCCTGAAGGCCGTGCACCCACTTACCGGCGATCTGCTACCGGTGTGGGTTGCCAACTATGTACTGATGGACTACGGCTCGGGCGCCATCATGGCCGTGCCCGCTCACGACCAGCGTGACTGGGAGTTCGCCACGCGCTATGGCCTGGCCCTGCGTGTCGTGGTCAGCGACGACGACGGCAATGCGCCCGACATCTCGCAGGAGAGCTACAGCGGTCGCGGCCGGCTGATCAACTCCGGCGAGTTTGATGGCCTGGAATTCGAGGCAGCCTTCGATGCTATCGCTTCAGCGCTGGAGGCGCGGGGCGCCGCCGAGGTCACTACCCAGTACCGGCTGCGCGACTGGGGTGTGTCGCGGCAGCGCTACTGGGGCGCTCCGATTCCAATGCTCAATCTGCCGGACGGTGGCGAGATTCCCATCCCGGCGGATCGCCTGCCGGCGCTGCTACCGGAAGACGTGGTGATGGACGGCGTTTCCTCACCCCTGAAATCGGACCCACAGTGGCGTCGCTTCGACCTCGACGGCGTCGCCTGCGAGCGCGAGACCGACACCTTCGATACCTTCATGGAATCGTCCTGGTATTACGCCCGCTTTACCTGCCCCGACTATGAGGATGGCATGCTCGACAGCGAGCGCGCCAACTACTGGCTGCCGGTTGACCAGTACGTCGGCGGTATTGAACATGCCATTTTGCACCTGCTCTACGCGCGGTTTTTCCACAAACTGATGCGCGACGAGGGACTGATCACCTCCAGTGAACCCTTCACGCGATTGCTCACACAGGGCATGGTGCTGAAAGATGGCGCCAAGATGTCCAAGTCCAAGGGCAATACCGTTGATCCGCAGGCCCTCATTGACGCCTACGGCGCCGACACCGTCCGTCTGTTCAGTATGTTTGCCGCACCGCCGGAACAGTCGCTGGAGTGGTCGGACTCGGCCGTTGAAGGCGCCAACCGCTTTCTCAAGCGTCTGTGGCGACTGGTCTCGGGACACGTGGCAGCCGGGCCGGTACCGGCACTGGACGCGGCTGCCCTCAGTGATGCGCAGCGCGAGCTGCGCCGCAAAACGCACGCCACCATTGCCAAGGTCAGCGACGATTACGGTCGCCGACTGACCTTCAATACCGCGATCGCGGCCATCATGGAACTGTGCAACGATATCGGCCGGCTGGATAATGACGGCGACCAGTCCCGCGCCGTCATCCATGAGGCACTGGATGCCGTTGTGCGCATGCTCTGCCCCATCGTCCCGCACCTCTGTCATCATCTGTGGCGCATGATGGGGGGCGATGGCGATGCCATGGTCGCCGCCTGGCCGAGCGTCGATGAAGCCGCGCTGGCGCGCGACAGCATCGACATGGTGGTCCAGGTGAATGGCAAGGTGCGGGCCAGGATGTCCGTGCCCGCAGACATTGACCGCGAGGGCGCAGAGACTGCAGCCCTGGCACAGGAAAACGTCCAGCGGTTTATTGAGGACAGCACCGTGCGCAAGGTCATCGTCGTGCCCGGCAAGCTGGTCAATATTGTGGTGGGTTGAACGTGACTCGCAACCGCCTCGCACGCTGCACACTGACCCTGTTGCTTGCTGCCCTGGCCGGCTGCGGCTTCCAGCTGCGCGGTGGCGCTGGCGGTTCCTCTCTGCCCGACGCCTGGCAGCCCATGCACCTGAATACGCCCAGCCCGAACAGCGAACTCAGCCGGGTGGTACGCACGCGCTTTACCGCCAGCGGCATACGCTGGCTGCCAGCCAGTGAGGCGGCCTACTGGCTCGAGCTGGGCAATGAACGCTTCAACCAGCGCAACCTGTCCATCAACGCCCAGGCGCGGGCGGCAGAATTTGAGCTGACGCTGCGCGCCCGCTTTGCGGTGCGCGACAGCGACGGCAATCTGTTGCTACCACCGGACGACGCCATCGTCACCAAGCAGATGGAGAACGATCCGCGCAATGTGGTCGGCAAGGCGGAGGAAATCCGCATTCTGCGCAGTGAGATGCGCACCGAACTGGCACAGCAGATCATGCGCCGTATTTCCTTTTACGCCGCCAGCGAGCGCTGATGCGTATCTACCCCGAAAAACTCCGGGGGGATCTGCAAAAGCGGCTGCTGCCGGTTTACCTGGTCAGCGGCGACGAGACACTGCTGGTGCAGGAGTGCGCTGACAGCATCCGCGCGGCGGCACGCGAACGCGGCTGCAGCGAGCGCATTGTCATGGATGCCGGACACAACTTTGACTGGCAGGAACTGCTGCAGCATGCCAATAACCTGTCGCTGTTCTCTCAGCAGCAGCTGCTTGAACTGCGCTTGCCGGACGCAAAACCGGGCAGCGAGGGCAGCAAAGCGCTGTGTCGGTACCTCGATCACCCCTCACCCGATAACACTCTTCTGATCGTCGCCGGCAAGCTGGATCGCACCGCCGCCAACAGCAAGTGGTTCCGCGCCATCGACAGCGCCGGAGCCACGTTGAGCCTGTGGCCGGTAAGCGCCGGTGAGCTACCGCGCTGGCTGCAACAGCGCGCAGCAACGGCCGGCCTGACCCTGACTCCCGAGGCGGCGGCACTACTGGCAGAACGTACCGAGGGCAACCTGCTGGCCGGTGCGCAGGAAATCGAGAAGCTTGCCCTGCTCGGCGAAAATACACGTATCGATATCGACAGCGTCACCAATAACGTTCTCAGCAGCGCGCGCTTTGGCGTGTTCAGCATGGTGGATACGGCTCTGGCAGGCGACGCTCGCGGTGCCCTGCGCATGTTGCAGGGCCTGCGGGCCGAGGGCGTGGAGCTGGCGGTCATGTTGTGGGTGCTGGCCCGGGAACTACGCCTGCTGCAGGCCCTGGTAGAAGACTGCGCGCAGGGCATGCGGCCACAGCAGGCCCTGCAGCAGCACCGGGTATGGAAATCGCGCCTGCCGGCAGTCGGCGCCGCTCTGGAGCGGCATGACCGCGGCAGCATGCCGCGGATTCTTCAGCTGGCACTGCAGGCGGACGCGGCTGCCAAGGGCTATGGTCCGGGCGATGCCTGGCAACACCTCGAAACACTGCTGCTGGCAATCGCGCGGCGTACCGTCCTGCATCCGGCGCTGTAACACCGCCAATCAACCTGTCGTTTTTTCAGGCAGGCGGAAAATCATCGCACTTGCGCTTCTACACAACCGACGATACTGTATATCCATACAGTCATTGCAGACGGTCATCGTGAGGAGAGCCACCATGAACAGCGTACTCGAGCAGGTCATGCGCCGCCAGGACACCTGGGTCGGCCGTGCCGAACAATTCACTCCCGCCCGCGCGGCGGCCAATAGTGACAGACACGGTCGCGAACACCTGTCTACCGGCTATAGCACGCTGGATAACGCACTTCGCGGACAGGGCTGGCCCCTTGGCAACAACATTGAACTGCTCAGCGATGCCTCGGGCATGGGTGCCATGGGCCTGTTCCTGCCCGCCATGGCCAGTCTCAGCGCGCAACAGCGACAGTGGCTGGTCTTCATTGCGCCGCCTTTCATTCCCTATGCCCCACTGCTGGAAGCCCGTGGTATCGATACCCGACAGGTGCTGCTGGTGCATCCGCGCAGTCGCGAGGATCTCCTCTGGAGCACCGAGCAGGCGCTGCGTAGTCGCACCTGCAGCGCCGTATTCAGCTGGCTGGGCAATACTGACTATCGCTACAGCGAACTGCGCAAGCTGCAGTTGGCAGCCACCAGCCGCAACAGCCTATCGGTATTGTTCCGTGCCGCACAAACGGGCCAGCAGCATGCGCCCGCCGCCCTGCGTCTGCAGATGACAGCATACCGCCAGGTGCAGCTGCTGAAGCAGCGCGGCGGCAAGCAGGGGCTGACGGTCGAACTGCCTGTGGCGGACGATATTCCCGGTCAACCGCAGCTCTGGGAACTGCCTGCCAGCCCGGCAGCGACAGCCCCTGTGGCCGCACCGGCAGCACGTTGACTCCGCCAGACAACATGCTGCACGGGGGCGCTGCGCCCTCCGGGGTAGCAGACACCTGACTTTCTCGTTATAACGGAGATGGATATCCACAAGGAGTTGAACATGCAGGATCTGCCACACCATTATCAAGCGAGCGCCAATGGTGCTGATACCGGCATCATCACGCTGAGCGCAACCCATGTCCCCGATATCAGCAGCGCGGCACCCGCTGAATTTGGTGGGCCCGGTGATCAGTGGTCCCCGGAATCGCTGCTTGTTGCTGCGGTCGCCGACTGTTTCATATTGACCTTTCGCGCTATCGCCCGCGCCTCAAAGCTGGAGTGGAGCCAGCTGGAGTGCAACGCCGAGGGCACGCTGGATCGCGTAGAGCGCGTCACACGCTTCACCGCCGTACACATTACAGCCACACTGACAGTGCCAGAAGACACCGATCCGGAAAAGGCAGAAAAACTGCTCCACAAGGCAGAGGAGAACTGCCTGATCACCAATTCACTGAACGTCGAACCGCAGCTGACAACCCACGTCCATCACAGTCGCTGAGGTCATCGTATGGACGCGTGGCTGACCGACTACGGGGTCACTATCGGCGTTGGCGGACTGATACTGTTCATGGTCTTTATCGTCTGGGATCTTGCCCGCCGCAGTAATGCGGGCAAGTTCGGCACGCTGATTCTGTTTATCGCCCTGGGGATGGGCATCCTGGGCTTTCTGATCAAGGGTGTCATTACCTACCTGATGGAGAGCGGCGGCATCTAGTGAACTGCTAGCCCGCCTGCCTCTCGATCATCGCATCGATCTTCTTCTCAAGAATGGACAGGGGCACCGGCCCGTCCTTGAGAACTTCATCGTGGAAATCGCGGATATCAAAATTCTCGCCAAGGGCGACACGGGCTTTCTCGCGCATCTCCATGATCTTCAGCTTGCCAATCAGATAGGCCGTTGCCTGTCCGGGCATGGCAATATAGCGTTCAATTGCCCGGGTGGAATCACCTAGTGAGTTCGGTGTGTTTTCCACCAGGTAATCGATGGCCTCCTCGCGGGTCCAGCGCTTGCTGTGTATGCCGGTGTCGACCACCAGTCGACAGGCACGCCACAGCTCCATGGCCAGGCGACCAAAGTCTGAATAGGGGTCCTCATAAAAGCCCATATCCTTGGCCAGCTCCTCGGTATACAGCCCCCAACCTTCGGTGAAAGCAGTAAAACTCGCATATTTCTGGAACTCGGGAATATCGTCCAGCGTCACGGTAATCGCGCGCTGCATGTGATGTCCCGGCACGCCCTCGTGGAAGGCCAGCGCTTCTAGCTGGTATGTCGGCATATCCGCCATATCGTACAGGTTGGCGTAATAAATACCCGGACGCGAGGCGTCCTTCGGGGGTGCCTGATAGAACGCCTTGCCGGCGGAACGCTCGCGGAAGGCCTCTACGCGCTTGACCACCAGCTCGGCCTCCGGGAGCAGGCCAAAATAGTCCGGCAGGCGCTCACCCATGGCGTCGATCGCCGCGCGAGCCTCTGTCAGATAGGCCTCGCGGCCGGCCTCCGTATTCGGATAGTAGAAGCGTTCATCCTCGCGCATGAAATCGAAGAACGCCGGCAGATCGCCTTCAAAACCCACCGTCTGCATGATCGCGCGCATCTCGCCGTGAATGCGTTCAACCTCGTTGAGGCCAATGATATGGATCTCATCGGCACTCAGATCCGTTGTGGTAAACCAGCGCAGGCGCTGGGCATAGAACGCGTCACCGTCCGGGAATTTCCACACGCCGTCGTATTCCGAAGCCTCCTGTGCCTGCTGGGCAATCGCCGCAATCAGCCGCTGGTAGGCCGGCTTGACCACGTTTACAAGGACGGTTTCCGCCTCATCCAGAAGCGCCTGCCGCATCTGGTCATCAATATCCAGCGCTGCCACCTTGGTCTTGAAGTCCTCCCACAGAGTGGAGTCCATGCCGCTGTCATCGTAAGGAGCCCCGACGATAACGTTCTGCGCCGATTCCAGCATCTTCGGATACTGCCAGTCTGCCAGCAGCAGGCCTTTCTCGGTGCGAATAGCCATTTGCGAGATAACCTGGTCGAAATAGGTCGCCACGTTACGCAGCCGGCCGATATAGTCCTCGGCATCCTGACGGCCTGCAATACGATGAATGTTGATCAGCGTACTGGGAACCGCAGTGTGCGGCCCTCGGAACTGATGGATCACGTAGTGGTGATGGCGGAATTCGTCGCTGGCAATCTGTCGCTCCAGATTCAGCTTGTACAGATCATAGGAAAGCCGCTCGCTGGGGCTCAGGCTGTCACGATCAAACTGCTCCAGCTGCTGCAGGCGCGCCTGATTCAGCTGACGGGTCTCCTGCTGAAAGGACTGCGAAACCGGGTTCCACTTGTCGTTGTTGGTCTTGATACCACGATAAGTTGCCGTGAGCGGATAACGCTCCATATCCGTGGCGTAGGCTTCCTCAAGAAACTCACGAAAGCTGACCGGAGCCTCCTGCTCGCTGATCGGGCTCGCACTGCCGGTCGTTTCCGTGATTGACGTCTCCGGCGCGGCATTATCGGCCTTGTCAGAGCAGGCGATCAGACCAAAAGTGGATGCCAGCGCCAGCGCCAGCGCACGGTTGCGTCGATGTTTCAAGATAACTTCCTTCAGCATAAACAACGAAGCGGATAATGGCGTAACGACCGACAAAATGCCAATGCTGCGGTGTAGACGGGACAGTCTGCGATCATGGATACTGTTCATCCATACAGTAGTGGTCTGTCATGCTCTGGTTGTGCCTACGATTCAACCGGCTTACTCTGCAGTGCCTGAGCCGGGATGACGATGCCCCACGGGCCGTGGTGGCGCGGCAGCGATTGTTGTGCCTGAATGACAGCGCAGCCGCCTGTGGCCTGCAGCCGGGAATGGGCATCGCCACGGCGAGGACTCTCTGTGGCGAGCAGGGCCTGCAGCTTCTGGAGCGCGACCCCGCGGCCGAGGCCCGCTGCCTGCAGGAGCTGTGCTGCTGGGCTTACGGCATCACGCCGACTCTCTACCCCTGGCGCGGCGACTGCCTGCTGCTTGAGATAGGTGGCAGCCTGCGTCTGTTCGGCGGCCTGCAAAGCCTCTTGCGCCAGGTCGATCGCGAACTCGAGCAGCGCCGCTACCATGTCGAAAGCGGCATTGCGGCCACTCCGAAGGCTGCCTGGCTACTCACCTTTGCTCCGACCGACACCGCCCTCGATCCGGGCACTGCTCTGGAGGTGCGGCTGGGATCGCTTCCGCTGTCCCTGCTGGCCCCCCTGGCACCGGGCATTGACGCCCTTGAGCGGGCGGGATTGCGCACGCTGGGCGACCTTCTGGATTTGCCGGCATCCGCACTCGGCAAACGCTGCGGTCAACGTCTGATCTCTCTGCTGGGACAGATAACCGGGCGCGTTCACGACCGCGAGGCGGATTTCCGCCCGCCATCAACCTTCAGTGACAGCTACCTGTTCGGCTACGACATCGGCAATCTGCAGGAAATGCAGCCTGCTATCGCGCTACTGCTGCAGTCACTGCAGCATTTTCTGCACAACACGCAGCAGCAGACGCGGGAAATTCACTGGCACTTCATCAGCGCAGACCGCAGGCGGCAATCGCTGTCCGTCCGCGCCAGTGAGGGCATGATCAGCGCCAGACACTGGCATCTGCTGACCACGGCTCGCATAGAGGGCCAGACCTTGATCGACGGCGTGGAGACCATCGTGCTGGATAGTCCACAGCTGGAGTGCGCAACCCAGGCCAGCGCCGACCTGTTCGGCCGCGCCGACGACGAGCCGCTCGAGAGCCTGCCGGACCGACTGCGCAATCGCCTGGGCATGCCGGCGGTGCAGCATGTTGCGCCGCGCAGCGAGCATCTACCGGAATTCGCCGTACAGTGCACAGCCGAGCTCAGCACGATGCGGCACAAGAGCCACGCCCATGCATCCCAGCGACCCTTCTGGCTGCTGCCACAGCCGCAGCCCGCGCGCCAGCAGGATTCACAGACGCTTTACTGGAACGGCCTGCTGACGCTGGTCTGCGGTCCGGAGCGCATCGAGGACGGCTGGTGGCATCGCCCCGCCAGTCGCGACTATTTCGTGGCAAAAAATGCCCTCGGCGAGGCGTTCTGGGTGTTTTTTGACCGGATTGAGCGGCAGTGGTTTGTCCACGGCATATTCGACTGACGCAAAATCAGGCACAACCCCCTGTTTTTCATGAAGTAAATAAACCAGCAAACCAGGCAGCGGCAAACCGGCGTTTATGAATTTATTGTGACAGTCAGGTTACAGTCTGGCTTTTCCGGGGGCGCCAGCTTACTATCGAATCGTTCCTAGCATTTTTTTGTGACAGGAATGTGACAACCCTGTGAATATTGGCGCTAGCGGCAACACGAGGTCATGCCACCAGCACCAGACTTCCACAGCTCCCAGCGACGGGAGTTTTATCGCCGGGAGGCGAAGGAGACTAATCATGAAAACAGGCTTCAGCATTATTGCATCCGCACTCGCGCTGGCTCTCACAGCACAGGCGCACGCAGAAATCACCCAGGACTGTATTCTGGAAGGCACTGTTAAACAGACCCGTACCGCTTCCGGTAGCGAAAAGGTGCGCCTGGTGTTCCGCACCGCCGAACGCGGCGAAGAAGCCCCCTGCCGTATGTCACGCGCAGAGCGCAGCCGCCGGATACAGTTCAAAGTCCCGAGCGACAGCGACATTGTCGAGGCGCCGCATGGCGCAAAGGTGAAATACCGCTACACCGAGGACGTTGACGGCAGGCGTCAGTGGCGGCTGATTGATCGCAGCGATGAGATGCGCCTGTAGAAAAGGAAAGCATCATTATCTGCGGGGTGTCTGAGAGCCCGCAGAATCACGTTTGCGCCCGGTGCGTTACTCCCGGGCCACGCGCGACTGATCTACCCACACCAGGTCTTCCGTCGCAAAGCCCAGCGCTTCAGCCTGGCGCACGAAATCGGCCTTGACGCTATCGTCGACGGAGGGCGAGCGCGCCAGCAACCACAGATAGGAATGGTTGTAACCGGACACGAACGCGGTGTCGTAATTGCTCCGATCCAGGTCGAATACCACGTAAGAGCCGTAGAACGGGCCAAAAAACGATACCTTGAGATGGGCAACGCTATCATCTTCAACGAAATACGCCTTGCCTACCGCCTCACGCCACTCACCATCCTCGGTATCGAAACCACGATTGACTACCTTGATACCGCCATCGTCGCGAACACTGTACGTTGCGTTGACTGCCTCCAGGCCCCGCTCGAAACTGTGATCCAACCGCGCTATCTCGTACCAACGCCCGAGGTAGCGATCTGCCTCGAAGTTACGGACCGGCTCAACGCCGTCGGGCATGCCGAGGCATCCCGATAGCGACAGAAACGCCGCGAGCAGGATAAGCCGTTTTAATTGCCGCATGTATTTTCATCCCTCATGTGCCGCTGCGCCCATCGCGCGCGGGCCGTTCAATCGATACGTTCAACGCTGGTTTCCTGCCGGTTGCAGTTAACCGGCGCGCCGAACTGGTTGTAAAGCGCCACATCCGCGGCATCGCGCCCATAGCCGATTACCACGTAGCCACGGCGCAGATTCTCCTGAGTCGCGTCAAAGGTATACCAGCGTCCTCCCACATAGGCCTCGAACCAGGCGTGCATGTCCATTGGCTGCAGATCGTGCAGATAGCCCACCACAATCCGGGCGGGGATACTGAGACTGCGACACAGGGCAATGCCCAGGTGCGTGAGGTCACGACAGACACCGGACTGACGCTGGTTGACCTCGACCGCCGATTCGGGGAACTCGCTGCTGCCGGGCAGATAGCGGATACGCTCGCGGAGCCAGGATTCGATGGCCGCCACCTGATTGTAACCGGGTTGCTGACCCGCCGTGATCTCGCTTGCCATGGTATGGAAGCGATCCGACTCGCAGTACCGGCTGGGGAGCAGATAGGTCAGCGCCGAATCCGGCAGGTGCTGGACCTCGATAAATGGCGCACCATGCCCGCGACCCGAGTTGTCCGCCGTCATCACCTCCGCCGAGGCATAGAGCGCAAACTCACCCGGCGGCGCTACCAGACGCAGGCACAGGTTGCCAAAGGTGTCGATGAATTCCGAAGCTGGCATCGTCGGCGACAGCCGACACTCCTCCTGCGCGACCCACTGGTCGGGGCCGCGATAGGGTCGCAGCATGAGCACGAAGGGCGTGGGCTCCACAATGGTGAATTCCAGCTCACAGCGAGTCCTGAGCCACATAATCAGGGCTCTATCACGACACGGCCCACACGATTGCTGCTGCTCTGGTGAATCAGCAGCTCGCCGGCCGCCGTCACCCACATGTGCCGTATGATGCCGACGCCCGAGGGAATGGCCAAGCTCTGGAACTGCTCGGTCGCCGGATCGAAACGCACCAGCGTATCCGGGCGCATACCGGACTCGTTGTACCAGACCACATCGTCGATCACTGCCAGCGCATAAGGGTGCGAGTCAGGACCGCTCGGCGATGGCCACTCCCGGATACTGCCGGTGGCGGGATCGAGTCGGCCGATGCGGCCCAGGCTGGAGTTCACGAACCAGACATGCCCCTGGCTGTCGAGGTCAAGCCGGCGCACGCGCGACGCGGGATCCGGCAATTCGAAATAGCTCACCTCCATGCTGTCCGGCGCCATGGCACCAATGCTGTTGGTGCCGTTATACGCGATCCACAGCTGACCGTCGGGCCCCACGCGTATGCCATAAGGCCGCTGCCGTGTCTCCACCTCGCGGATATCGCCCGTGTCAGGGTTAAGGCGTCCAAGCCGCCCCGCGTGCTGCGCGGTAAAGTAAAGCTGCCCGTTGGGATGAAAAACGCCGGTATGGGGATCCTGCGCCTGGGTGGCGTATTCCTTTATCAGCCCAGTCTCTGGATCGAGACGACCGATGGTGGCGTTGCCGTTGCCGAGGTACCAGATATGCCCGTCGCTGTCGGGCACGATACTGTGGGGTCGTGCCGCCGGTGGCAGGTGGTATTCCGCCATGTTACCGCTTTCGGGATCCAGTCGTCCCACCAGGCTGGCCCACATGCCTGTCCACCAGATCATGCCGTCCGGGGTTTCTGCGGGATCGCGCGAGCGCTGACCCAGCGTTGGCACCCGCCACTCATCGATGCGGATACGGGTATCACCGTCGACCAGCGTGGGGCGGCGGCTCTTGTCGGGCTCGATCGCTTGCGCCAGGTACGACGCAAGTGTCTCTGCCTGCGGATCGGCGAGATCCACCATGCTGTCGATCAGTGCCCGCCATTCCGTCGCAGAGGCAAAACCCGCAGAGCGGGTGATGACGCTGACACTGTGGCATCCGCTGCATACCGCTTCCACCAGGTTTTTCTCATCCCCCTCGGGAAGCGATGATATCTCGCGTGCGGCAGCAGCGGGCAGCGTCATCGCCGCCAGCAGACACAGTACCACCCAATCATGTAACCAGCGCGGCATCGCGATGCTCCTTTAGCATTCTGCGGTCAGAGTCAGCATAACGCATGTCTGCGCCAATGTGCGCGACGTGTGGACACCTTGCGCCACTCACGCTACCCGTGATGCCGGTGTCTCACAGCACCAATCGACGTCGCATAGTTGTATTATGCGGCCCTGCGCGCCATCCTGCGCGCTGCCCCCTGCGAGGTCCGGTATGTCTGTTCCTGTCATTCTCAATCTGATCGCCTTTGCCGGCATTATTGTTGCGCTGGCGCGCCTGCGTGGACCTCGAATCACCCTGTCCCGGCGCATCCTCGCAGGACTGGTCGCCGGTGTGCTTTTCGGCCTTGCCCTGCAGCTCGTCTATGCCGGGCGAGCGGAGATCATCGATGACACGCTGGTGTGGACCGGCGTTATCGGCAGCAGCTACATCAATCTGCTGCGCATGATCATCACGCCGCTGGTGCTGGTGATGATGATTGCCGCCGTGGTGCGCATGCAGGATGTCGCGGCGCTTGGCCGGATTGGCGGCATGGTCATTGGCATTCTGATCGGTACCACCATGATTGCCGCGCTGGTGGGCATCAGCGTCACCCGCCTGTTTGGTCTTTCCGCCGAGAGCCTCACGCGCGGCGCGCGGGAGATGGAGAGCGCACGTGATCTCAGCAGCCAGTATGCGGAGCTCGGCGACCTGGGACTCGCTGACATGCTGGTGCGCTTCATTCCATCCAACGTATTCCTCGACCTGACCGAGGCACGGCCGACCTCGATTATCGGCGTGGTGATTTTCGGCATTCTGTTCGGTATCGCTGCCCTGGGTGTCTCCCGAGAACATCCACAGCGAGGCCGCGCTATCCGCGAGTTCATCGACACGGCCCAGGCCATCGTCATGAAGCTGGTACAGATGATCATGGCGCTAACGCCCTACGGTATATTAGCGCTGATCACGCGGGTGGTGGCGGGCTCCGACGCCTCGGACATCCTCAACCTGCTGGGCTTCATTGCAGCGTCGTACCTGGCCATCGCGATCATGTTCGGCGTCCACGCAACTCTGCTGCTTCTGAGCGGTAACAACGTGGTTCACTATATCAAGCAGGTATGGCCGGTGCTGACCTTCGCCTTCACCTCACGCAGCTCCGCCGCCAGCATTCCGCTCAGCGTGGAAACCCAGATCGATGCGCTGAACGTACCGCCGCCGATCGCGAATCTGGCGGCCAGCTTTGGCGCCACGATCGGGCAGAATGGCTGCGCCGGTATTTACCCGGCCATGCTGGCCACCATGGTAGCACCGAGCATGGGCGTCAATCCGATAGACCCTTCCTTTATTGCGGGCCTGGTAGGCATCATTGCGATCAGTTCCTTTGGCGTTGCGGGGGTTGGCGGCGGCGCCACCTTTGCGGCGTTTATTGTTCTTCCGGCCATGGGCTTTCCGGTGACGGTGGCGGCGCTGCTGATATCGATCGAGCCGCTGATCGACATGGCGCGAACCTCACTGAACGTGAACGGCTCCATCACCGCCGGGGTCCTGACCGGCCGCTACCTCGGCGATCCGGGGGCGGAGCCATCTCCTACCGGGTAACCGACCGACCCGGACCACGGCTGCAAGGCCCCTGCGCCGGAACTGACAATACGTTCACATAGGCGTCAGAGCCCGCGACGATGCTTTATACTCGGCCTTTTTTTGGGGCCAACACACCATGGACAACAGCAAAAACCGGGAAGCCGCACGCCAGGCCGCCCTCCACTACCACGCACACCCCAAGCCAGGGAAGCTGGAAATCCGGGCCACCAAGCCGCTGGCCAACGGCCAGGACCTCGCTCGCGCCTACTCGCCAGGGGTGGCGGAAGCCTGCATCGAAATCCAGAAAGATCCACAGCGCGCCGCCGACTACACTGCGCGCGGCAATCTCGTCGCGGTTGTCAGCAACGGCAGTGCGGTGCTTGGCCTTGGCAATATCGGGCCGCTGGCGGCCAAGCCGGTGATGGAAGGCAAGGCGGTCCTGTTCAAGAAGTTTGCCAATATCGACTGCTTTGACCTCGAACTGAATGAGTCTGACCCGGAGAAACTAGCCAACATCATCTGCTCGCTGGAGCCATCATTCGGTGCCATCAACCTGGAGGACATCAAGGCGCCGGACTGCTTCATCGTCGAGAAGCTCTGCCGCGAGCGTATGAACATCCCGGTCTTCCATGATGACCAGCACGGCACCGCCATCGTGGTCGGCGCGGCGGCCACCAATGCCCTGATGCTGGCCGGCAAGCGCTTCGAGGACATCAAGGTCGTCTCCGCCGGCGGTGGCGCGGCCGGCATCGCCTGCCTGAATATGCTCGTCAAGCTGGGTGTGCGCCGTGACAATATCTGGCTTTGCGATATTCACGGACTGGTCCACACGGGTCGCACAGAGGACATGAACCCGCAAAAAGCCGCTTTTGCGCAGGACAGCAACCGAAGCGGCCTCAATGACGTGATCGAAGACGCGGATTTTTTCCTGGGTCTGTCCGGACCGGGTGCGCTGAATGCAGACATGGTGAAAAAGATGGCGCCGCGACCCATAGTCTTCGCGCTGGCCAACCCCAACCCGGAGATCATGCCTGATGAGGTGCGCACAGTCGCCCCTGACGCCATCATTGCCACCGGCCGTTCGGACTACCCGAACCAGGTCAACAACGTGCTCTGTTTTCCGTTCATCTTTCGTGGCGCGCTGGATGTGGGTGCGACGGAAATCAACGACGCCATGCAGATCGGCTGTATAGAGGGAATCGCGGCACTGGCGCGGGCGACTACCAGCGCCGAGGCCGCCGCCGCTTACCAGGGCGAACAGCTGGTGTTCGGGCCCGACTACCTCATTCCCAAGCCCTTCGACCCAAGGCTGATGGGTGTGGTGGCAACTGCCGTGGCGAAAGCGGCCATCGAGTCGGGCGTCGCGACGCGTCCGGTAGACGATTTTGCCGCCTACAAGGCACGCCTTGACGGCTCCGTATTCCGGTCGGCACTGCTGATGCGGCCGGTGTTTGCCGCTGCCGCACAGTCGCAGCGCCGTATCGTGTTTGCCGAGGGGGAAGATGAGCGCGTGCTGCGCACCGCCCAGGCGATTGTTGAGGAGATGACCGACCGCCCGATTCTCATCGGTCGCCCCGACGTTATCGCCAGCCAGAGCGAGCGCGCGGGCCTGACCATTCGACCTGGGGAACATTATGATATCGTCAACCCGGCGGATGATGCCCGCTATCGGGATTACTGGGAGACCTACCTCAAGCTCATGGCCCGACGCGGCGTTACGCCCGACCTGGCGCGGGTGATCATGCGCACCAACACCACCGCTATCGCCGCAATCATGGTACACAGGGGTGATGCCGACAGCCTGGTTTGCGGCACGTTCGGCCAGTACCTCTGGCACCTGAACTATGTCAGCCAGGTGCTCGCCCGCGATGGGCGCAAGCCGCTCGGCGCGCTGTCACTGATGATTATGGAAGACGAGCCGCTGTTCATCGCCGATACCCATGTACATCCAGAGCCCACCCCCGAGCAGATCATGGAAACCGTGATGGGGGCGGCGCAGCACGTACGGCGCTTCGGCCTGACACCAAACATTGCCCTATGCTCGCACTCTCAGTTCGGCAATCTGGATATCGACACCGGCCGTCGCATGCGCAGGGCCCTGGAACTGCTGGCACTGCGCGAGCCCGACTTCGACTACGAGGGCGAAATGCACGCTGACAGCGCCCTGGATCCGGCACTGCGCCGACGCATTTTCCCGGACTCGCGACTGGAAGGGCCAGCGAACGTACTGGTTTTTGCCAACAGCGATGCCGCCTCAGGCGTGCGCAATATTCTCAAGATGCGTGCTGGTGCGCTCGAGGTCGGCCCCATACTGATGGGCATGAATAATCGCGCACACATTGTCACGCCATCCATCACCGCACGTGGACTGCTGAATATTTCTGCGCTCGCCGGAACGGACTCCGCACACTACGGTGGCTGAGGTGCGCGTCGAGTCCGCCGTCGATTGGCCTTCTACAGCACGTAGAGACGCAGCGGCATCCAGATGCCCATCCCCATCATGATGAGGTTTTCGGTAAGGGAGACAAATCCCAGCGGCACGTTGCTGTCGCCGCCGACGCAGGCACACTTGAGTTCGCGGCGATCCACGTATACCGCCTTGAACACCGATACCGCGCCCACAGTGCCGATAAACAGGGCGACAGGCGCCGCCAGCCAGATCAGGGCCCCCGCCAGCATGAGGATACCGGCCAGGGTTTCCGCGTAGGGGTAGACATAGCCATAACGCACCTGCCGCTGCGCCAGCAGATCGTAGTTCAGAAACATGGTGCTGAAGCTCTCAATGTCCTTGAGTTTCTGCAGGCCCAGCAGGGTCATGGCGATTGCGATGGCGTACTCTGCGAGGAAGGGGCCCGCGAGCGTTCCCCATACCTGATTGTGCATTGCTACACCCATGGCGAGCGCCGTAGCGAAAAGGACAATGACCGGGGCATAGGTGGTCTCGTCGCTGTCCGGGACATTCAGTCCAAGGTGCTCGCGCAATGCCTCATAGCCGCCAATCCGCTCGTTGGCTATGAAGACCTGCGGCGTGGTATCCACGCCCTGCTCAGACTTGAACGTATCGATTTCCTCACGCGACGTCAGCGGGTGGTCATCGACCTGGTAGCCCTCTCGCTTGAGAAGATCGAGGGTCTTGAGTCCAAAAGGACAGACGTGTTCGCTGGTCTGCATGCGATACAGATGAGCTTCGCGCGTGTTGGCTGCGTTACTGGTACCGTTCATATTGCCCTCCGCAAACATATCGGATAGGCAGACACCGTATCACACAGGGCAGGCCTGATTGAGGGGCTCGCCACGCCGCGCAGGGAACGCCAGTAACAGCGCAAGCATGAGCAGCGTCACGTTGACGCCAAGCACCGCGGGTGCGGCAATCGCATACACGCCAAACCGCCACACATGCAGAGCAACGGCAACCACCAGGACAGCCGCGGTCAGCCTCTGCAGAAACCTGCGGCTGCACTGCGGGTCGTCGACACGCTGCGCCAGCGCCATGCTACCCAGCATGACAAACCAGAACAGCGCCGTGGGATTGAGCACCGATGCGACACTTCCCAGTGCCGGAACCGCCATTGCCAATGGTGCGCCCCAGACAATGGCGACCCAGACATTATTGAGCGCGTCCCGGTTTTTGCGTCGGTGCAGCCAGACATTGACACCGCTTACCGCCACCACGCTCAGAGCAAGGCCCAGCCCTGCATAGAGAAACAGCACACCCACGCCACCGAACTGACCAAAATGCAGCCGGTAGGTGGCGAAAATGGCCTGCTGCCCCGCCGGACCATCGGTGTATCCGGCCTTACCAAGATAATTGCCCGACGTGTCGAACCGGTATTGCTCGCCGTAAATCAGGCGGTCATGATGACGACCGCCAATGATTATGTACTGTTCCGGCGTATTGACATCTTCTATAGCGATATAGAAGGGTTCAGCCGCCGGCGCCACCTCCGCCAGCCTGTGCAGCGCCGAGCCCACCGCCGCCGGCGCGATCGGCTGTTCCAGGGCCGGCGGCGCACCGTGAATGGCAGCGATAGCGGCATCGCGATCGCCACCGAAAAAGACGCCAGCGATCAGCGTGGTCATCAGGGCGGCAATACCAAAGTAGGCACCCGTCACCCCGATCATCAGATGAAAAGGTGTCGCCCATACGCCGAGCCGGTTGTGCAGGTCTACCTGCTCCAGGCGCAGCGAGCCACCCCGCCGCCAGCGGAACGCATCGCGGATCAGCCCGGGATGGGACAGGAACCCGGACAGGATGAGCGCGCACAGTATTGCGCCAAAACCGCTGACGAGGACCAGACCCACCTTGTGTGGCAGATGCAGATGCAGGTGGAGGTCGGTGAGCATATCGGACCAGGGGCGATCAATGTCGCCGGCGCGGCTGCCATCTTCATTCAGGAACCAGGCGCCAGCCGTTGAGACAGCGTAGGACCGCGGTGCGTCCCGCTGCGGCAGCATCAGCAGGGCATCACCGCTGATATCCGGGGCAGCGGCAAGCATGTCGCGGTAGGCCCGGTCCAGCGATGCCGCAGGCATCTGCTCGAACTCGGGCACGGCGGGCTGCTCCCAACGCATCAGGAAGTGACTGAATACCACCACCGCGCCGGAGAGACAGATAAGATAGAGCAGAGCGCCACTGAACAGGCCCAGCCACCCGTGGGACGCCAGGCTGCGCTTGACCAGGGTCCGGGAGAGGAGATTTCTCACCGTGCCGACACCCAAAGCCATGCGGCACTGGCCGCGACCAGCAATGCCAGCACCAGCAGCGGTCGCAAAGGCTCCCTGTCTGCGCACACCCAGTACGCAGCGCCCCCCCACAGCAGGGGCACGGCGAGTATTGCCAGCGACAGCCGGTTGGCCCACTGCCAGGGCAGGACAGACGCAAGAACGAGAGCTACGCCAGCCGCCGCCGCGCCGGCCAGCGGCAAAACACCGACGCTGCGCAGCAGCTGCCGGCCAGAGACCGCCAGACCAGGTACCGTAATGGCCGCTGACGGCATGGATTGCTCACGCTCAGGCCGCCTGTCGGCATTCAGAACAACGAATATCCACGCCAGCGGGCCAACACCCAGCAGCCAGAGGCTGACTCCGATTTCTGCACCCTCTGCCGCGGTCCACAGGGGAAGTGCCACCAGCAGCAGACAGGCAAAACCAAGCGCCGTCAGCATCGCGCCACGCCGCAGACCAGACATCCGCCAGGTCGTGTACACCAGGCCCATCCCTGCGAGCGAGGTCAGAATCGCGGTGACCATCCAGGCCATCAGAAGTCGATGGAAGCCGAAATAAGGAGCGTCCTGGGCTCGGCGAGCACCAGGTAATTCGAACCGGGGAAGCCTCCGACCGATGCCCAGTAATCACTGTCACCCACGTTCTGCAGACGCGCGCGCAGGCTGACATCGCGCGTGGCGATACGTGTCCGAAAGCGCGCGCCGAGATCGACGCGGGTCCAGGACGAGACGCTCACCGTGTTGGCCTCGTTGGCATACTGCGAATCGGTATACAGCCCGCGCGCCTCCAGCGTCAGGCCGGGCACGGCGCTGGGGTCCCATTCAACGTTGAGATTGACCTGGGCTTCGGGTGTACCGATGACCGAATTACCATCAAGCAGTCCTCCCTGGGTATCGGCAAGCTCGGCCTCAAGCAGAGTAACGCCTCCCAGCACGCGCAGATTTTCCCTGAGGGCACCAAAAAACGTCAGCTCGATGCCTCGGTTTTCCTGCTCTCCGAACGTCGAGAACACGCCATCCTCGACATAACTGCGTGGGCGGCTGGTGGTGAATGCCGAGAGAGAGCCGCCCAGCCCATTGCTATCATACTTGAGGCCGACTTCTGTCTGCCTGGCCCGGTAGGGATCGAACACCTCGCCGGCATTGCTTACCGGCACGCCGCCACTGCTGCTGGGCGCGATGTCGCCGGGCAGGAGGCCTTCGATATAGTTGGCGTACAGGGACAGAGAGTCGCCAGGCTGGAACACCAGACCCGCAACCGGGGTCACACGTGACTCGTCGTAGCTGGACAACTGCTCGCCGCTGGTGAAATCGTAGGACCGCACGTCAATCGTCTGGTGACGCGCGCCCAGCGTCAGAAGTAGCTGCCCCTCGAGAAAAGACAGCGTGTCGGCAATCGCGACGCTGCGCGTCTCGGTTTTCTCCGTTACCAGTGGCGCGTTCAGATCACCACCAAGGAAGAAATCGGCTGCCGGCGGCAGCACCGCAACCGGCTGGTAGAGATCGCCGGCAAAACCGGCAAAGCTTGAGAAGGCGAAGGCGTTGGCCGACTCCAGAGAGAAGGCCGACGCGGAAATCGTAAGATCGTGCCCGATGTTGCCCGTCGCGAAAAGCGTATTGAAACCCATGTCGCCCGAGAGCACGTCGTCTTCGCGGGCGTTATCGAAGCGGAAAGCGCTGGTTGCGCCGCTGGCATCCGCGTTCGGGTTGCTGAGGACATTTTCCTCTTCACCGTCGCGCAAGCCCGCCGCCAGCCATACCCGGGAGCGCTCGCCGATATCGTATTCCGCCCGCGCCACCGCAAACAGCTGCCGCTCATCCGTGTACGTCCACGGCTGGGCAAAGTTGCTCGAGGCATCTGGCGCATCCGGGATGCTCCCCAGTGGGGTCACGCTGGGTCGTGGCTCATCGATACGATGATCCTGATAGCCTACATCGGCGGACAGACGCAGGCGTTCGCCGCGGTGATCAAGGCCAAGCGCTATCACGTCGAGCGCGCGGTCCTGGCCATCGACTGAGGTCTCACCGTCACGGCGTACGAGGTTGAGGCGAACACCCGTGCTGTCGTCGGCGCCAAAACGGCGGGACGCATCGAGGGCGACGACACCGTGACTCTGATCGGTATAGCCCACGGTCAGCCGGGTAAGATCAGCGTCCGTTGCACGCTTTGGCACCAGATTAACCGCACCGCCGAGACTGCTACCACCTGGTGCGGCGCCATTCAGAAAGGCGCTCGCGCCGCGAAACACTTCCACTCGCTCCAGCAGTTCCGCTGCCACGAACTGCCGCGGCAGAATGCCGTACACCCCGTTGTAGGTCATGTCATCGGAGAACACCGGGAAGCCGCGGATCATGTACAGCTCCTGAAAATTGCCAAAACCCTTGGCAACACGCACCACCGGATCATTCTGCAGAACGTCGGCCACGCTGATCGCCTGCTGGTCCAGCATCAGTTCACTGGTGAAGCTGGTGCCGGCAAATGGCGACTCCATCATGTCGAGATTACCCAGCATTCCGGCACGCCAGCCGCGGGCTACCTGCCCACCAGCATAAGCATCGGGGAGGGTCACCTGAGAGGCATAAACCACAATCTCCTCAAGTTCCCCGGACTGCGAATCGGCGGCCACAGCGGTGCCGGCAGAAAGACCCGCGAGAACGAAAAACACAGCACGAGGCAGAATCCTGGCACGGCACCCGCCGGCGCGGGTCGCGCACAAACGATCAGTGGCAGAGGGTGACAAAGGTTGTTGAATTTTCGACATGAGGCTTCCTGCAGACAGATGAAAGGAAAACGGCGGCGGCCACGCTGCGGGGATGGTAATGGGTCTGATTCTCATTAACAAGCGGATGTCACAAAGCCTGAGGCTGACAATGCACATCGGGCCAGTCGGAGAGTCCCTGACCGGGAGTGACGCCGCAGGTCGCACATATTTACGCTTCACCTGACGCGGCGCCATCGTGCACAATTCACCGCCTCACATCATCAACACAGGACACCCGCATGGGCCGCGCTTACCAGAACCGCAAGGATTCCATTGCCAAGACCTCCGATGCCAAAGCCCGCGTATACAGCAAGTATGCCCGGGAGATCTATGTCACGGGCAAGGCTGGCGGGACTGATCCCGACGGCAACCTTGCCCTGCGCAGCCTGATTGAGCGCGCCAAGCGCGACCAGGTGCCCGCGCATGTAATCGAAAAAGCCATCGACAAGGCAAAGGGCGGTGGAGGCGAGGATTTTACGCTCGCCCGCTACGAGGGCTTCGGGCCAGCCGGCAGCATGGTGATCGTGGAATGCCTCACGGACAACAATAACCGCACATTCGGCGATGTGCGCCTCTGCTTTACCAAGACCAAGTGCAAGCTGGGCACGCCCGGGAGCGTCAGCCACCTGTTCGACCACAGCGCGATTCTGGTTTTCCCGGGCGACGATGAAGAGGCCGCGCTGGAAGCGCTGATGGAAGCGGATGTCGATGTCACCGAAATCGAGTGTGAAGACGGCATGATCAGCGCCTTCGTTCCACAATCCGATCACTTCAAGGCACGCCAGGCGCTACTGGATACTTTCGGGCCGATCGCCTTTGAGGTGGATGAGGTGCAGTTCGTGCCGCAGACCTCCGTGATGCTGGAATCCGACGACGATGTTCAGACGATGGAGAAGCTGCTGGACATGCTGAATTACCTGGATGATGTTCAGAACGTCTACCACAGTGCGCACTGGTGAATCAGCACCCCGCTGGCCGACTCAGGGCGCATCGCCCTGCATGTGCGGATGCAGATCAAACGCATAGAGCAGTGTGCGCTGCCGGCTTGAGAAGTTGTCGTCCGACACCAGCCATAGCCGGAGGCTGCCATCCTCGCGCCGCTGCAGTGCAATACCCTCGACGTTGTCAGTGCCATGACGCGGTTCCAGACGAAGAATCCGCCTGGCGGGCACTATTGATTCACGACCCGGCAGTGGCAGGGCAACAACCTCAATGACATTACCCACCAGCGGCGTGTAGCTGCGCAACACCGCGTAAAGCGTGGCGCCAGCCCGGTCAATGCCGGTGAGAACCGGGGCTCCACGCCGGGGGATCAGCGCGACAAGCCTGGCACCGCCCCGGACATCCAGCCGCGCAATGGGCAGACCCGATTGCGGCGCTTCAATGGCGAGAAGTACTTCACCTTCCGCGGTCAGCGCCAGTCCCTCGGCGCCACCGTTCGCCGGCATTGCATTGGGCAGTCCGGCAATACGGCTGCCGACCTGCGCGACACTGGAACCCCGGGCCGCCGCGCCACAGCCCGCGAGATCGAAGGCGAGAACACGGTGTTCGCGCTCAAAACTCACGAATGCCATGCCATCGTGCAGGTCGAGGCCCTCCGCATCACGCCAGCGTTTATCGGCGATCACGGCGCCACTGGTATCGCGCATGGGCGCAATACGTAGCGCAGAGGGGGCACCATTGGTCATCCGGATCCAGGCGAAGGCCCCCTCGTCGGACACAGCCAGGAGATTGCCGTCGGGCTCGACCACCAGACCGGACAGCCCGCCGAAAGCCGGATCGGCGCTGCTGAGATGCCAGCCTGCCACGAAAGCCGCCCCGGGAAGGTCCTTCTTCGGATCCACGTCGCTCAGTGTCACCTCGCTCGCGTCCAGCGCAACGCTCACACCACGAACCGGCGCCGTTCCTGCGGGGCATGAGGCGATACGCAGGGCATCTAGATGCTCACCGAGCTGCCAGGCAGGCGTAGATGACACGACTGGCGCATCCCGTGAGGAGCATGCAGCCAGCGCGAGGACAACTGACGTGCAGGCAACCAGCCCCGCGTACCGGCAGGCGGCACACGCACCGGCCAGCGGTTTAAGGATTGTCCGCGCTGCGATTTGCGTATTTCGGTCTTCCCACATTGGACATCCCTTGTGCGTTCCGAGTGGTCGATCAGGCCGCACAGTCCAGGGCGTCAAGCGCCATGTGGATCAGTAGCCCCAGCCCCGCCAGATGCACAATCCCCAGCGCGTTTATCGGAGCCCCCCGCCCAGTTGTCCCGCGAAAGAACAGCGGAATGGCGAACAACACACCATAGGCCGCGATAGCTTCTGTCGTGTGCAGCGGATGGAAACCAATGGAGCAGCGATCGGGGTCATAGACCGGATCAGCCAACAGGTGGTCGACATCAACCATCATGGTCGCCACCATGACCAGGGTCGCAGATCGCCAGAGAGGCCGGTACACAGCCAGGGCAACCAGCAGCGGCACGAGGAAATGCAGAGCAATATGGAGCATGGCCCGAACGCCCTCTAATGGCCTGCCTGGGTCACCGCGCTGACAGAAATCAACACGCCAGTCAGGCCTGCGGGCCCTCCTCCGGAACCATCACCAGCAGATCCGTCACTCCGACATCCACCCCTGCCTGAGTCAGCAGCGTGGAAACCTGTCCCCGGTGGTGCGTCTGATGATTGAAAAAATGAAGAATCACACGCGAGAAGCGCTTGCTGGAGGGAATCCCTTTCATGCTGTGAAAACTGAAAAGGGAATCGAGATCTGCCGCGGTGAGTTCGCTGATCCAGCTGATGATCTGCCGATCCAGCCAGGTGCGGTGTTCACGCAGCCGATCCAGATCCTCGAAGAGGATCTGGTCCAGACGCGTCGGCGACGGCAGTTCAGCCAAATCGCGCAGGCAAGCCGGGCTGCTGGGGTGCCCGGAAAAGCGCTGCAGCCAGATGGTGTCGCCGACGACGATATGATTCAGCGTCCCGAGAATGGAGCCAAAAAAGGCGCCGCGGTGCTCGACCAGATCCCCGGCCGGAAGCCGGCTGGCTGCCTGATAAATAGCCGAGTTCATTGTCTGGTTGTAACGTGCCAGGAGTTCAAAATGGTCTTTCACGTTCATTCAGGTTCCTTGTGCGTATGCGCCGCGCTTATCGGGCGCTCGACGATACCCCAAGCGACGTCACGGTGACCAGAATCAGCGCCATGCCGACACACTGCAGGGCCGCCAGATTATCACTCAGCATCACAACCCCGAACAGTGATGCCGTAACCGGCTCTACCATCGCCACCAGTGACGCCACCGCGGGCGCGGTATATTTCAGGCCGACGACGTAACAAATGAAAGACAGTCCCCCACCGAGCAGCCCCAGCGCCAGGAACAGCGGCCAGACGGCTGAATTCATCGCGGCTATCACCGGTCCTGTCCCGGCAAACGGGATCAGTAGCGCCACCAGTGTCGAAAACGCGATGGTGAGAACAGCCTGAGGGCTGCCATGGCGTGTGGCGTACTTGAAGCCGAAGATAAAGACCGCGTAGGAAAGGCCCGCAATCAGGCCGGCGCCGGCGCCGGTCGGGGTAATGGCCTGCTTATCGACGTCATAGACACCGGTCAGCAGGACAATTCCCAGCACCACTAGAACGACTGCCGCACCCTTGGCGCGGGTGGCGCGTTCAAGTCCGAGCAGGAAAGAGGCAAGGTAGACAAACACCGGGGCGCAATACATCAGCGTTGCAGCTACTGCAACGCTACCTTCCCTGATGCTGATAAAGTAAAACGAGAAATTGCCGGCAACGCCAACTCCCGCCACTGCCGACCAGAGCCACAGGCGAACATTTCCCAGTCCGGCCCGGGCTGGTCGCAACGCCAACCAGACACCCACGAGCAGCAGCCCCACCCCGCCCCGGTAAACCGCCAGCACGAAGGTGTCCCAGCCCTCGGCCAGAAGAATGGCGCCTATGCCGCCGGACAGACCCCAGAACAGGGCTGCCAGGACCACGAGCAGCGTACTCAGACCGCCCTGCGGCTGTATGGAAAGCATTTTCATCCGGCTGAATTCAATGAATAAACGGGAACGCGAGTCGGGCATCAGGCGTTCGCAACGCGTTCATTGGCAGCTCCTCCTTGGGTGCGTCACAGGTGAACAGGATTGCTCGATTCGACCCGCGGGTCAAAGGACCTGCTGTTCTCTCTGCAGCAGGACTTGCCGGCCTCGCTGGCTGTGCCGCTAAAAACCGCGCTGCGACACACTGTTGTGTCGTGACCTTATCGCCACGCCAGACTTGTTGACCCGACGGATGGCGTGTAACTTTCGACTCCCTTGTAATGTCGCCCAGGAACTTCAAAGCCCATGGTCAAACCAACACCCGATACACTCTACACTGATCTCGCCCCCGACCTTCGGATCAATCGTGTCGTCACCGGGCTCTGGCAGATCGCCGACATGGAACGCGATGACCGCAGCGTGGATCTGCTCGCCGCTGCGCAGAGCATGCAACCTTATGTCGATGCCGGACTGACAACCTTCGATATGGCGGACCACTACGGCTCCGCTGAAGACATTGCGGGCCTGTTCCGGACGAAGTGCAATCCGGGTGACAGCTACCGGGTACTCACGAAATGGGTACCGGAGCCCGGCGGATCATCGGCAGAGGCGGTACGTACCGCCATCGAGCGCGCCCTGCAGCGTCTGCAGACAGATAGCATCGATCTGCTGCAGTACCACACCTGGAACTATGGCGACCTCAGTTACATCGACGATCTGCAGCATCTTCAGGCGCTTAAGACGGAGGGCCTGATTGGCCATATCGGCCTGACCAATTTCGATACCGCGCATCTTCGGGTGGTGCTTGACTCCGGTATCGAAGTGGTGAGCAATCAGCTGTGCTTTTCGCTGCTGGATCAGCGTGCGAACGGACAGATGGCGCAGCTTTGCGCGGAACGCGGCGTCAAGCTGCTGGCTTTCGGCACACTGGCCGGTGGCTTCCTCAGTGAACGCTGGCTCGGCAAACCCGAACCAGGCACCGACAGCCTCACCACCTGGTCACAGATGAAGTACAAGCGCTACATTGACGTGGCCGGCGGCTGGGAGCCCTACCAGGCACTGCTGCGTACCTTGCAGCAGATTGCCCAGGCCCGCGGTGTCTCCATGGCCAATGTCGCGACGCGCTGCATTCTCGATCATCCGGCGGTAGCGGCGGTGCTGATCGGCGCACGCCTTGGCGAGAGCGAACACATCGATGACAACCTGCACCTGCAGGCCCTGGAGTTGACTGCCGAAGACCACGCCGCCGTCACATCGGCGCTTGCAGCGTTGACTCCCATCCCCGGCGACTGCGGCGATGAATACCGCAAGCCTCCCTTCCTCACCGCATCGGGCGACCTCAGCCACCACCTGGATGAGATGCCGGCTCCCTTCCCGACCGAGTCTGTCGGAGAAGATCGGGTACTGGCCGGCTCCGGCACCGCCTGGGAGGCACTCGCAGGTTTCTCACGCGCGGTCCGCGTCGGTGACAGGATACTGGTCTCAGGCACCACCGCCACGCACGGAGACAGGGTCATCGGCGGCAGTGATCCCATGTCACAGACACATTTCATCATCGACAAGATTGAAGGCGCGCTGCGGTCACTGGGCGGGCGCCTTGAGGACGTGGTGCGCACACGAATCTTCGTGCGCGACCTCAATGACTGGGAGCCCGTGGCGCGGGCCCACGGGCAGCGATTTGCCAGTATTCGGCCGGCCAATACACTGGTCGAGGCTCGCCTGGTTGGCGATGACTATCGCGTCGAGATTGAAGCGGAAGCCGTCATTAAAGGGGAAGGTAGAGTGTAATGGTCGTCATGCGCCGAGGCTGTTCAGCGGGACCTGGCGGTCCCGCTGGAGGTCAACGCGCTACTCGTTATCCGGGCCCGTGAGCAGCGGATACTCCACACCCAGTTGCTCAAGGTAGGTGCTGTATTTCGACGGATCGTAGTAGTACTTGCGCAGTTCATCCCGATAGGTCGCCATTATCTCGACATTCTTCTCAATCGCCGGCGGATCATCCGCGCTGATAAAGGGCACGTAGGATTCATTCGCCGTCTGCTCCTCGCGGTAGTAGGTCCAGGCGCTGTCCACCAGATCGGGGTCCTGCAGCAGATCGATCATGGTTGCCGCGATGACTTTCGCGCCTGCCGTCGCTCCCTTGTGAGCAACCGGCGTCGCCATGGCAATAGCGCTGGACCAGTGATGGCCGGTCCTGCCATCGATATTGGACGGAAAGCGCAGGGTTACCGTGGGAACGCTCCATGACACATCACCGATGTCATCGGACCCGCCCGACTTGGGCTCTTCGCGTGGTGCAGCGAGTTCCTCGATCTGGGTTTTCAGGCCCGTAATTTCATCGGCCTTCATGTACTCCTGAAACACCCGCGCAAAAGCCTGGTCATCTTCAGACCAGTCAGGCATACCGACAGCGCGCATATTTTCGTGCATCGCCTCAGCGATAGGCTTGTTGAAGTGTCGCGGATAGGCCGCACCGATAATACGCCGCGATACCGTGGTATCCGTCATCATGGCCGCGCCCTCGGCAATGCGCTGCAGCGTCGCAAAATTTTCGCGAATATGGTCCGCCGTTATTTCGCGGATGAAATACCAGGCCGACGCTTTCGAGGGTACGACGTTGGGCTGGTCTCCACCGTCGGTGATAACGGAGTGCGAGCGCTGTAGCGGGCGCAGGTGCTCGCGACGATAGTTCCAGCCCACGCTCATGAGTTCAATCGCATCGAGAGCACTTCGCCCTTTCCAGGGATCACCCGCCGCGTGGGCCGATTGACCTTCAAAGGTGTACTCGACGGAAACCAGGCCGGTGCCGGTCGCCTGGCCCCAACTGACTTCCATGCTGTCGCTGACGTGCGTAAAGAGAACCGCATCTATGCCGTCAAAACGCCCATCACGCGCATACCAGGCCTTGGCGCCAACCAGTTCCTCGGCCACACCCGGCCAGACCACAATCGTACCCGGGAGGCCATCGCGCTCCATGATCGCTTTCACCGCGAGCGCTGCAGTAATGTTTACTGCCTGGCCAGAGTTGTGACCCTCACCGTGCCCGGGTGCGCCCTCGATAAGCGCCTTGCGGTACGGCACGCCTGGCACCTGGGATGACTTGGGAATACCGTCGACATCAGAACCCAGAGCGATCACCGGCTTGCCGCTGCCCCAGGTGGCCCACCAGGCGCTGGGCAGACCGGAAACCCCCATTTCTATACTGAAGCCATTGGCTTTCAGTATGTCGGTCAGGTAACGCTGTGACTCGAACTCCTGAAACGCCAGTTCGGAAAACGAAAACAGACTATCAACAATTTCCTGGGTAAGTTTTCTTTTCTCATCGACCAGCGCCGCCGCTTCGACTTTCAGCCCCGTCAGTTGCGGCGCGGCGTCTGCCGCATCGCTTTCATTCTGTGCGCTTACCCCGTTGCTGAAGGCAATGATGCCTATAGCCAGTGCTACTATTTTTTTCATGCAACTCTCCCTGAGTCATTCCCCAACGTATTCTGGCGGGCATTGATAATGCACCATTCCTTTTTTTATTTCACTCTGGCGTAAAGCGCCCCGGAGATTGATCCAGCGATCAACCATCGGGGATCTCCAGCCAGCTGTCAAAGGTAACGTTCCGGGCAGGAAAAGCAACGTTGCCGAAAGGCCAGACCGAGGCCAGCCACTCCCTTGTCGTTGAATAAATTCGGGCTTCGAGCCCATCCGCCAGTCGGCTCTGGCGTGCCCAGAGGTATACCTCGGCGTCGTAGCCCCGTTTACGCGTGGGATAAATATAGATACAGCCGATAACCTGCGACTCGTCCAGCGTGACCACGGTGTAGGTAAACGACCGACGCCGCTGAAATTCTTTCTGGTGCCACCCAAGATCGATAAGATTCTGCTCTAGCGTCAGATTTTCCGGCCAGTCATCATCCGACGATGTCGTCCGCAGGTGGTCAACGCTGGACATCACAGCATCGTAGTCCTTCACAACATCGTTGACGGTGAGCGTTCGAATTCTGAACTCATTTGTCTCAAGCTGGACGGGAACCGTGAACCCGCTCGGAACGAAGTGTGCAGATGCGTGTGTCATGGGCCATCTTTCCTCGCGATATGCCGGCCACTATCTGCAGCTTCATACTCAAGTTCAAATTCATTGACGTTAACCAGTGCAGGCTGAGCCGCAACCGCAAAAGAGAATGCGATACTCATTAACGCTAGAAACCTCAAGGTTTCTCCTTGAAACATTAACACCCGGATCAGGCAGCGCAGCGTCGCTGACTGTGGTGATCTGTCAGATTCAGCCGGCGCGGAATACACGAGGCATTATCGGACGTATAACAAAGTGCGCAATAGCCGAGATGCCAGCACCGACAAGCGCAGCAATGGTCGGCAGTACCGCGCCAAGTACGTATGTCATACCCAACACAAAACCAAAGACATACTCGGCCCGGTAAATCGGAAGAATCAACCCGACAGCCAATGAGGCCAGGAAGGTGCCAGTCGCGACCAATTCAAACCCCGCCGCAAACGAAAACGAGAGCACCAGGCCCACGAGTAGAGCGCCGAGACAGCGTGAAACTGACCTTATGGCGGTAACATTGATAGAGTTAAGATAAAACATCTGATCTTCATGGTGGTTTCCCTTGTGTATACATAACGCTCCGCTAATGTGCGCCGCCTGCGGCGTCACCACTGAGCGGCTTGTTAGCAGATTCTGCTTGAAGGCGCTCAACCAGCCAAACCTTGATGATTGATTGGCGAGTAACACCAACACGCGCAGCCTCACGATCTAACGACTCTACTACCCAGGCAGGAAAGTCCACGTTGATTCGCTTTTGTTCCAGGTTGGAGCGACGGGCTGTGGACAGGTCGAGATCATCAGTAATGTCCTCCTGGCCTTCGTCGAATTTTTTATCGAAGTCTTTAGCTTTCATAAAGCTCAACCTCCTTCTTGCGGGAACGTCTGACTGAAATCAGACGAATACGACCTTTCTTGTACGTGACGACAGCCGACCAATGCTTTCCGCCAATTTTGCCTATCAGAGCGAACCTTGGCTCATCTTCCGATTTGGCGCGTATTTCCAGCAGATACGGATCTTTCCACAGTTCTTGTGCAGCCACGAAATTAATTCCGTGCTTATCCAGATTGGCCTGACTTTTGGCTTCGTCGAACTCAAACTCATCCATGAGTATAAATCACTCCTTTTTTACTCAGCCTGCAAGATCTGGAAGGTTTAGCGTAACTGCTAACGCCTCAAGAAGAGGCGCGCTTTAGCGCGTCCCTCTTGCTTGAATCGTTATGCTGCGGACTCGGCACTAGCATCCCAGCCTGGAAATACAAGCACAGCCGGATGGCACTTCAGAGCTCTGGCGAGCACCTTGGCACGCTCCACACCAAGATTCACTCGCTCTCTTTCAATAGCGGATATTGTGGATTGGGGAATACCGGCTACTTCTGCAAGTTGATTTTGGCTGAGTTCTTGTAACTCACGCATAATGCGAACAGATTCTCCGGGAGATATCTGAATTCGGGGCTTGGCTTTACGAAACTCACTCATTATGCCTTCCTGCTGTACTCGTGCGGTGTAACTTCGACTACATATACCTTCAATCGATGACCTTCCACCTGGTAAATCACGCGGTACTGTTGATTAAGCTGAGAGGATCGGTAGCCCTTCAATTCGCCCCGAAGCGCCTCATCTCGAAAGCCCCGTACGAGCTTTAGCCCAGCAGGGCCGGATATCTCGACGATGTCTTTCCACTTTTCGTAGCGCTTCTGGACATCCACCGGTGTCTTGGCCAGTTGTTTGTCCAGTCGGCGATGTTCAAATATCGACCACATACCATAGATAATATATATATCATATTTAGTATGTCAACGCTCAGACTGCATAACGCCACAAGCAGCCGCGCCGCTTGTTGGCGTCGGCCTGCCTTGCCTTGTTATGGGTGCCCTGACAGAATATACCAATATTTGGTACAGGAGACGCCCCATGGCTAGAAACACGAGCATTACCCTTGGCCCCCACTTTGACGAGTTCATTGCTGAACAGCTTGAAAATGGCCGCTATGGCTCGGCAAGCGAAGTGGTACGAGCTGGATTGCGCTTGCTTGAAGAGAATGAGAGTAAACTTGAAAGACTGCGGCGGCTATTGGATGAAGGCGAGCAAAGTGGGATAGCTGAGTATTCGCTTGAAGGTGTTATTGCAGAACTGGATAACGAAGCTCACTAATGCCTCCATTCTTGCTCACCTCCGCCGCCCGAAAAGACGTTATTGATGTCGGCCGCTTTACCACTGAGAAGTGGGGAAGGCGTCAGCGCGGCAAATACCTCAAGCAACTTGACGACGCTTTCAGGCTCCTTGCTCGACAGCCTGAGATTGGCCGCGATGCAGAAGATATAAAACCAGGATATAAAAAGCTCAGCCATGGTAGTCATATCATTTTTTACCGAGCCGGCGCTGAATCCAAGATTGTTGTGATCCGCGTACTCCACAACAGCATGGATGTCGAGCGGCACCTCTAAAAACCATAACGCCAACGGTAACGGGCGTTCAACATGGAGCGACTGCTCGCGCAACAATGCCGAAGGCATGCGCGAGCTGGCGAGGAGTTTTGAACGTCCCAGTGAGCCGCAGGCGAACGAGTTGACCTACTTGTTAGGCGCGCCACATTCATGGATGCAGATAGAGACTAATGACTAAGTAGGTGCCCCACGAATAAGCAAAAAGTGTCCAGCCGTCAACTACAACATCTGTCCAGAATGCCTTGTGCAACTTGTCGGCCCACTGGTAAAGCTTTTTGTGTGAATTCGCCTCATCGAGCAAAAGCTCGGCCCTAAGCCATGACAACCATTTTATATAGAATAAATTGAAAACTTGAAGTTCGACGCCGGATAAGAAAAGAAACGTAATCAATTCAGCATCACCGGAGGCCCTAACTACATCCGCTACTTCTTTCTTTGTAAGTACGAGAACGGGGAGGCCGATTCCATAGGCAACGAGCCATGTTCTGAGCGTTTTGGAGGTGTCGGCAGCCCTCTGGTTAAATTCTTTGTGATTCCACGGTTCCTTGTTCTTCTCTTCAGCCATAACGTCCTCTGTATATACGCCTAACGCCTGGCTTTGCGGCGTGCCGGAGCGCCCGCGCAGGCGCGTCCGACAACAGCCACTGGTTAAGCTGCTTCGAAGTCCAGCCGACGAACACCCTCCAGATTGACTGTGCCGCGAGCCACCCATAGGTCATACATATCTTGCATCGCCAACCAACTCTCGGGAGTACGCCCGAGAACCTTGGACAGTCGCAGAGACATTTCAGGGCTAATGCCACTATCCCCTTTGAGCAACCGAGACAAAGTGGAGGGTGAAACGCCCAGACTGGAAGCAAGCCGACGAGAGCTGATACCGAAAGGCTTCAGGTACACCTCACAAATGAATTCACCAGGATGCGGCGGATTATGCATAGTCATTAGTGATAATCCTCATAATCAAGAATGTAGGCGTTGCCGTCCTGGAATTCGAACGTCATGCGCCAATTTCCGTTAACCCTAATCGACCACCGGCCTTTGTCTTTGCCCTTCAATGGATGAAGCCGAAAACCAGGGATATCCATGTCTTCCACTGAAGTCGCCGTATCCAGAGCAGCCAGCTGCATACGCAGCTTCTTGGCATGGTCGGGTTGTATGCCAGACGTATGGCCGGTCGAGTAAAATCGCTTCAGTCCTTTGTGACGGAATGATTTAATCATGAAGGAATACTAGCATGTTGCGCATCACGCAACAATGAAGCTTAACAGCTAAGTATGCGAACCCAACCGTATAACACGCTTCCGATTAACACCATCGTCATCTCTATTTTCAGTCGGCAATCAAACATGAAATCAACGTCCTACACATAGCTGATATTAATTTCACAAGATAACCGGAACAGTCCCGTTGAACCGTTTCATCATATGAAACCATCACGGTTTTCCGATTCCAATGAAATATCAATCTATTACTGAACCTACCTCAATAAATCTCACACCCTCCCGCTGAAAACCGGCTTGAAAATCCGGGAACATATTGTACTGTATATACGTACAGTATAAGTGGTACTCTGCCATGGACGACATTCGGCCAAGCATACCCCGGGAACCGGTACGCCTTCTGGATCAGGTGCGCCGGCATATGCGTGATGCAGGCTACGCCTGGAAAACGGAAAAGACCTACATCCACCGGGTGCGGCGCTTCATTCTGTTCCACGGAAAGCAGCACCAATCTCGCATGTCGTCAGAGCATATCAACGGCTTTCTGAGCAGCCTGGCGAATGAACACAACTGCTCTCCAGCCACGCAGCGGGTTGCGCTGAATTCACTGATCTATTTGTTCACAAAATTCCTGGGCGCCAATCTTGACCAGTTGTATTTCAACAGAGCATCGCCGAAGCGTCACCTGCCCACCGTACTCACACATGCTGAGGTGATGCATATTCTTGAGCACACCGCGGCCAATCATCGGCTCATGCTCGAGTTACTGTACGGCACTGGCTTACGCCAGAACGAAATGCTGAGCCTGCGCATCAAGGACCTGGACTTCGAGCTGTCAACCATCACCGTGCGTTCTGGTAAAGGCGACAAGGATCGCGTCACGCTGTTACCTGAAAAGCTCAAGCCCTACCTGCAGGAACAGATCAGAAAAGCAGAAAAACAGCATAGACGCGATCTGGAAGATGGGCTTGGCGAGGTCTACCTTCCCTACGCACTCGCAAGAAAATACCCCAATGCTGCAAAGGAAACAGCCTGGCAATTCCTCTTTCCTTCTTCATCCATAGGGCCGGACCCGCGAACGGGTGTATTGCGCCGTCACCATCTGCACGAGTCATCTCTGCGGAAAGCCCTGACCAACGCACGCAGGGCGTCTGGTATCTGCAAGCCGGTCAAGCGCCACACGTTCCGCCACAGCTTTGCGACGCGGCTTCTGCAGCAGGGATACGATCTGCGAACCATTCAGAAGCTGCTTGGGCACAGCGACGTAAGAACCACTGAGATATACACCCATGTGCTCGGGCGCGGCGCCATGGGCGTCCGCAGCCCGCTCGACATCCCCTGACCCATGCCCTACACCGAGCTCCACTGCCTTACCTGCTACAGCTTCCTGCGCGGCGCTTCCCACCCGCACGAGCTGGTCGAACGCGCCGCGCGCCTCGGTTACGCAGGCCTGGCCATTACCGACGAATGCTCACTGGCCGGAGTCGTGAAGGCGCATGTCGCCGCAAAGGAGGCAGACCTCAAGCTCATCATCGGCAGCGAACTGAACCTGGTGGAGGGCCTCAGGCTGGTGGCGCTGGTACCGTCGCGGGCCGCCTATGGGGAGCTTTCCGGACTGATCAGCATGGCACGGCGGCGCAGCCCCAAGGGCAGCTACCGGGTGACCCTGCGCGATGTCATCTTTCATCTCAAGCGCTGCCTGCTGATCTGGCTGCCGGAGGACAGCAGCGACGAGACCCGCGCCTATGGCCTGCAGCTGCGTCGCCTGTGCAAAGGTCGCGTGTGGCTGGGAGTGCACTACCTGCTGGGCAATGGCGAGATGGAGCGCTACCTGGCCCTGCAGCGACTGGGACAGGAACTGCAAGTGCCGCTGGTGGCCTGTGGCGATGTACAGATGCACCGCGCATCGCGGAAGGCACTGCACGATGTCATGACTGCGCTGCGCTACAACACCTCGGTGGACCAGCTCGGCATGCGACGCCTGCCCAATGCCCAGCAGCACCTGCGCACGCTGGCACACCTGCAGCGTCTGTATCCAGCGGAACTGATGCAGGAGACGGCGAACATTGCAGCGCGTTGCGATTTCAGCCTGGACGAGCTGCGCTATGAATACCCGGAGGAAGTGGTGCCACAGGGCCACACCGCCGCCAGCTACCTTCGCGAGCAAGTAAGAGCAGGCATGCAGCGACGCTGGCCACAGGGCGTGCCCGACGCGATCAGCGAGCGCATCGAAACCGAGCTGTCCCTGATCCACGAGCTCAACTATGAATACTACTTTCTCACGGTGTATGACATCGTCCGCTTCGCCCGGGAGCGGGACATCCTCTGTCAGGGCCGGGGCTCGGCGGCCAACTCGGTGGTGTGCTACTGCCTGTTCATTACGGAGGTCTCGCCCGAGCAGGTGTCGCTGCTGTTCGAGCGCTTCATTTCCCGGGAGCGGGACGAGCCGCCGGATATCGACGTCGACTTCGAGCACGAGCGCCGCGAAGAGGTCATTCAGTATATTTATGAGAAGTACGGTCGCCGGCGTGCCGCACTGGCCGCCACGGTCATCACCTACCGCGCCCGCAGCGCGGTGCGCGATGTCGGCAAGGCCCTGGGGCTGGATCCGATCTTCGTCGAGGACCTGGCCAAGTCCATGGCCTGGTGGGACAAGACACGCGACCTGGAGAAACGCTTTGCGGAGCAGGGCGTCGCCTCCCACAGCCAGATGGCGGAACTGTTCTACGCCCTGGTGCAGGCGCTGCTCGGTTTCCCCCGCCACCTGTCACAGCACGTGGGCGGCTTTGTGATCTCCCGCGGACCACTGTCGGCCATGGTGCCGGTGGAGAACGCCAGTATGCCAGAGCGTACGGTCATCCAGTGGGACAAGACCGACATCGAGGCGCTCGGACTGCTCAAGGTGGATGTGCTCGCCCTGGGCATGCTCTCGGCCATTCGCAAGACGCTGCAGCTGGTACACCGCTACCAGCCAAACCTGCGCGCTATCGGCGATGTACCGAAGGAGGACGCCGCCACCTACCGCATGCTGCAGCAGGCGGACTCCATGGGTGTATTCCAGATCGAGTCGCGTGCGCAGATGACCATGCTGCCGCGGCTGAAGCCGCACTGTTTCTATGACCTGGTGATCGAGATCGCCATCGTGCGGCCAGGACCCATACAGGGCGACATGGTGCATCCCTACCTGCGGCGCAAACGGGGACTGGAGCAGATCACCTACCCCGACGATAAAATCCGCGCCGTGCTCGAGCGCACTCTTGGCGTGCCCATCTTCCAGGAGCAGGTCATCCGTCTGGCGATGGTAGCGGCGGGCTTTACCGGCGGTGAGGCCGATTCCCTGCGCCGGGCCATCACCAACTGGGGCCGCGACAGCAAGCTGCTCACCTTCGAGAAAAAGCTCACCGAGGGAATGATCGCGCGTGGCTACGACAAAGACTTCGCGCACCGCCTGTTCGAGCAGATCAAGGGCTTTGGCGGCTATGGCTTTCCCGAGTCGCACTCCGCCAGCTTCGCCCTGCTTGCCTATGTTTCAGCCTGGCTCAAGTGCCACCACCCGGCGGCGTTCTACACCGGGCTGCTGAACAGCCAGCCGATGGGCTTCTATTCACCCTCGCAGTTGCTGCAGGACGCGGCTCGACACGGCGTTTGCACCTTACCCATCGATATCAACGCCAGTGACTGGGACCACACGCTGCCGCAGGATGAACACAACCTGCATCCAGCACAGGGGCCGATCCGCCTGGGCCTGCGGCTGGTCAGCGGCCTGTCTCGCGACGGCGCCCGTCGCCTCCTCCAGGCACGTCGACAGCAGGCGTTCACACAGGTCAGGGACCTGCGCGAACGCGCCGGCCTGCACCGGGACGACATGCAGGCGCTGGCGGCGGCAGATGCGCTGGCCAGTATCAGCGGCCATCGGCACCAGTCTCAGTGGCAGGTGCTGGCCATGGAGTCACACAAGCCACTGCTGCGGTACGAGAGCAGCGAACCGGTGCGCGCGCTAGATGACGGCGTCATCCTTGAGGCCCCAAGTGTCGCGGAGGACGTGCTCGCCGACTATAGCGCCATCGGACTGACTCTGCGTAGCCATCCCATGCTGCTGCTGCGTGATCGTCCGCCCTTCGATCGCTGCAAGCGGCAGTCTGATCTCGTCGGCGTGCCCCATCGGGGCTTTGTGCGTATCGCCGGCCTGGTGACCTGCCGCCAGCGACCGGGAACCGCCTCGGGCGTGCTGTTTCTGACACTGGAAGACGAGACAGGTAACAGCAACATCGTGGTGTGGCCGCGGGTTCAGGAAAACTTTCGCCAGGCTCTGATGACGGGGAGGTTATTGCTCATAAAGGGCACACTGGAAACCCGGGACAACGTTACCCATGTAATCGCCGGAGCAGTGTATGACTACACGGCAGAACTGGCAGGGCTGGGCGTGAAATCGCGGAATTTCCACTGACGGGCCCGAAAATATCGGCTGCCAATGCCGTCAGCTCGCTGCGTACGGCTCCAGCGTATCCAGCACAAGCGGCCAACAGAGGGATCAATACCCAGACAGCGCATGCCTGCGCGCGGAAGGCACCCGGACCTGCCCTCGACAGGCAAAAAAAAGGCGAGCCACCTGGCTCGCCTTTTTCCGGGAAAGAGGCAATCCTCAGCCAACGAAGGATTTGCGCGGCTCGGACACGCCGGCGGGCTCCTGACCTCTGAGATAAGCCAGCATGGTGTCCGCATCAGACACTTCGAAGGGATCTGTCGGGCAGTTGTCACCGAAGTCCGGCTCGACAAACATCTTCTCGATCACACCATCGTTGACCAGCATGCTGTAACGCCATGAACGCATGCCAAAGCCCAGATTGGATTTGTCGACCAGCATACCCATCTTGCGGGTGAACTCGCCGTTGCCGTCAGGCAGCAGAAAGATGTTCTTGTTGCCCTGCTCCTTGCCCCACTTGAACATGACAAACGCATCGTTTACCGACACACAGACAATTTCATCGACACCCTGTGCCTTGAACTCCTCATACAGCTCGTCATAGCGAGGCAGGTGATTCGACGAACAGGTAGGCGTAAAGGCGCCCGGCAAGGAAAAAACAACGACTTTCTTGCCACCGAAGATATCCGCCGTGGTCTGATCCTTCCAGTCATAAGGATTGTCGCCGCCAATAGACTCGTCCCGAACGCGGGTCTTGAAAACAACGTCGGGGACTCGGGTTGCTGCTGTGCTCATAAAAACCTCCTTGCTTGTGGCATGGGAAACAGCCCAGGTTTGCGCGCTCTGGCTCAAGCGCCACATCCAGACATTCGATAACACCTTTGAGGATGTTACGCGATCGCCCGCAATCGATAAAACTTTTTTTATAGATGGTGCTGATTTATAAAATCGATCGAAAGGACCTATTACGTTCCGCTGCCTATAACGCCCCGCGCGGGACTGCTGGCGGGCTGAGGCCTTACTCGTCCTCGCGCATCACCATGAGATCAACCATGCCCTCACCCGCATCCTGCGGTAACACGACCATGGGCTGACAACAGACCTGGCAATCTTCCACATAACTCACGCCAATATTTTCAGGATCCACAAGTGTGGACTGCGATTCGCCGCAGTACGGACAACTGATCACCTGCTCCATCACTTCCACAACTGACCTCTCCGACTGCGACTCACTTCACAGCTCAATGTCTCACACTGAACTATTATTGACTGCGGAAACAAATGGGATTATTTTCCCATGATGCCAGAGACTATCCAGACAGCCTTGCGCTCGGCCATACTGCGCCTTTTGCAGCCCCTGGTCCGCGTTCTGATGCACCACGGCATGGCCTATGGCACATTTGCGGAGCTCGCTCGCAAAGCCTATGTCGAGGAGGGGTTCGCCCACATCGGCAGGAGCGGCCGCCGTGCGAGCATTTCCAGTGTCTCGGCGCTCACTGGCCTGACGCGCAAGGAAACCAAGCGCCTCCTCGAACTCGATATCCACGAAGGACATGATAGCGACCAACGCTACAACCGCGCAATCCGCGTTGTCAGTGGCTGGCTGGCTGACCCGCGCTTTCATGACGCCAGCGGCGAGCCAAGGCCGCTGCCGATGGAGGGCGAAAACAGCTTCACCACCCTGACCAAGGACTACAGTGGGGATATTCCGCCTGCAGCAATGCTCGGCGTGCTTGAAGCCAGTCACACCGTAAGTCGAACTGCCGACAATGTCCGTCTCCTGGAACGGGCATATATGCCTTCTCACACGCCGGTGGAACGCATTCACATCCTCGGACGTGACACGGGCGAACTGATCAGCACCATTTCGCACAACCTCACGGCTGAAAAGCCAGCCCGCGTTTTCCAGCGCAAGGTATCAAACCCCGCCGTTCGCGAAGACGCCCTGGAAGCCTTTCGCCATATGGCCAATCGCAAATCGCAGGAACTGCTTGAGGAATACCATCGCTGGCTATCGGCGCACGAGGTAGATGCCGATGATCCGGACGCCGGTAAGCCGCACTATGTCGCCGTCGGCATTTACTACGTTGACGACACCTTGAACAAGGATACCCCAACATGAATCTGTCCCGTTTTGGCCTCCTTGTACTCGCATCGACGCTCGCTATCGTCAGTGCCTGCGGCGGCGGTGGCGGCGGCCTCGCGGCGTTATCGCCATCGCTGCCCATCGGCGGAGGCAGCAGCGGCGGCATCGGCGGCTCGGGCTTCACGACCAGCGGCACCATTGACGGCACGGGCAGTATCTTTGTAAACGGCGTGCGCTTCGATGTCAGCGCGACCGACATCCGCATTGACGGCGAGAGTGCCAGCGAGGATGACCTGGCGCCCGGTATGGTAGTCACCGTTCGCGGTTCACTCGATGACGATGATCCGGGCAGAGGTATCGCCGAACAGGTGGACTACAATAGTGAGCTGGTCGGCCCGATCGACAGCATTGAACTCAGCGGCGATGGCAACAGCATGCGCCTGCGCATTCTCAATCGCAGCGTCATCGCGGAGCGCGTGAACACGGTGTTCAGCGGCCTTCAATTCAGCACAATCACCCTTGGTCAGGCTGTTGCCATCTCGGGGTTCGTCGATGCGCAGAACCGTATCCGCGCCACGCGCATCGCGCTGGACCCTGATTTCGTGGCCGGCCAGAGTGAAATAAAGCTGCAGGGCACGGTATCCCAGCTCGCAGGCACCGAGTTTCGCGCCGGCGATCGCATCGTGCAGGCCGGCAACGCGACACTGGTGAACCTGCCGGGGGGCTCACTGGCGAACGGGCAGCAGGTGGAGGTTACCGGAACGCTCACCGGCAATATCATCACCGCCAGCCAGATAACACGGGTCGGGAGCCTCACCGACAACCTGCAAAGCGGCGATCAGTTGCGCGTGCAGGGTGCCATCACCGACTTCGTGAGCCGCAGCAACTTCCGT
>Ga0102929_1000052_pt1 | contig 54100 bp, 55 predicted proteins | sample SalPonR1_B_D2_MG_FD_78510 | JGI IMG/M metagenome (GOLD analysis project Ga0102929, IMG submission 78510) | Salt pond soil microbial communities from South San Francisco under conditions of wetland restoration - Salt Pond MetaG R1_B_D2_MG | ecosystem: Environmental > Aquatic > Marine > Intertidal... | reverse complement strand
CGGGGCATCGAGGACGGCATCGCCAACTCCATCCTCATCAAGCCGAACCAGATCGGTACGCTCACCGAGACGCTGTCCGCCATCGACATGGCGGTGGAGGCCGGCTACAGCGCCGTGGTCTCGCACCGCTCCGGGGAGACGGAGGATTCCACCATCGCCGATATCGCGGTGGGTACCCGCGCCAGCCAGATCAAGACCGGCTCGATGTCGCGTTCGGACCGCATCGCGAAGTACAATCAGCTCCTGCGGATAGAAGAGGCCCTGAACCACGGGGCGACCTACGCGGGTCGCGGGGCCTTCCCGATACCGGGGGCTGAAGAAGGCTGAAGACTGACGTGCGCTGGTTCCTCGCCCTGCTGCTGTTCCTGTTCCTGGCGCTCCAGGCGGATCTCTGGCTGTCCGAGGACGGCTATCGCAAGACCCGGGAACTGCGCAGTGCGGTGGCCGAGGCGCGCCAGGAGAACGAGGCGCTGACCGCGCGTAACGCGGCGCTGGAGGCCGAGGTACAGAACCTCAAGACGGGTTCCGATGCGGCGGAGGAACGCGCCCGCAGCGATCTCGGCCTGATCGGTCCCCGCGAGACCTTCTACCAGGTCGTCCCGGCCGACTGAGCCGGTGCGTCTCCCCGACTGGCCCCGCGCGGGCGGTGTTGCCGCCGGCACCGCGCGGCTGAAGGGCACCCCGGAAGACTTCGTCGTGGAGGAGGAGCTTGGCTTCGAGCCCTCCGGCGACGGCCCCCATCATTTTCTGTTCGTCGAGAAGACCGGCTGCAATACACAGTGGGTGGCCGACCGGCTGGCGGCGCACGCCGGCGTACGCCCGCGGGAAGTGGGCTATGCCGGGCTGAAGGACCGCCACGCACGCACCCGCCAGTGGTTCAGCGTGCCGCTGCGCGACGCGGCGCCCACCGAGTGGAACGGGTTCGAGGCCGCGGGCGTGATGCTCCTGACGGTGACCCGAAACCGGCGCAAGCTCCGCCGCGGCGCGCTGCGGGGCAACCGCTTCGAGCTTCGCCTGCGCGATGTCCGGGCCGATCCCGACGTGCTGGAGGAGGGGCTGCGCCGCCTGGCCGTCGCGGGCGCGCCGAATTACTTCGGCGCCCAGCGGTTCGGCCGCGGCGTCGGCAACCTGGAGCTGGCGCGACGCCTGTTCGAGGGCGGCCGGCCCGGCCGCCGCGAGCGGGAGTTCGCGCTGTCGGCGGCCCGCGCCTGGCTGTTCAACCAGGTACTGGCACGGCGGGTCGGGGACGGCAGCTGGCACCGTGCACTCGACGGCGAGGTGCTGATACTGGATGGCCGCGGCAGTGTGTTCGCAGCCGACGTCGTCGACGAGACCCTGGCCGCACGGGTGGCCGCGGGCGAGCTGCACCCGACGGGACCGCTGTGGGGCCGGGACGGGCCGCGTCCCGGCGGCGGGGCGGCGGCCGCGGAGCAGGCCGCCGCGGCAGACTGGGGCTGGCTGGCCGCCGGCCTGGAGGCCGCCGGGCTGCAGATGGCCAGGCGCAGCCTGCGCCTCTGGCCCCGTGAGTTCGAATGGGGTCGGGAGCAGGGAGACTGGCGGCTCGCATTCACGCTGCCGGCGGGGGAGTACGCCACCACGCTGGTGCGCGAAGTCCTCGCCACCGAGTGAGGGTTCAGAGCGGCTTCAGGAGGACGTAGACGGCGCCGGTGCCCCCGTGCACCGGCTTCGCCGAGGCGAAGGCGACCACGCCGTCCCATTGCCGCAGCCAGCCGTCGACCCGGTGTTTCAGCACCGGACCCCGATGACCCGAGCGTTTGCCCTTGCCGTGGATCACGCGCACGCAGCGGTGGCCGCGGGCACGGCTCTCGTTCAGGAATTCGCTCAGCACGTGCTTGGCCTCGTTCACGGTCAGTCCGTGCAGGTCGGTTTCGGCCTCGATGCGGTAGCCGCCCCGCGTGAGCTTCTGCATGGCGCGGGAGCTCAGGCCCGGGCGGTGGAAGCGCAGCTGCTCGCCGCTCAGGCGTTCCTGGTCGGCGACGGTATGCGCGAGGCTCTCGGCCAGCACGGCGTCGTCGTCGGCGCGGCGGAAGCGGGCCCGGGGTGACGGCGCCCGGCGCGGGGTTTCGATACGGTCGATGCGGATCGGACGCGCGTCGCCGACGCTCTGCCGGAACAGCGCGATCTCCTCTTCGCTCAGCCCGTCGCCGCCCTTTCCGTCGTCCGTCATCGACCGCCTCCCTGCCCCGGCGCGCGGCACCGCACGGGCCTGCCCGCATACCGTCGGGCGCCCTAGGTACCGGTGCGAACATTGAGTATAGTTAGCGCCGTCCATCAGCACCAACGACAGGCTCACACCGGTTTTGCGAATTCTTGTCAGTAACGACGACGGGCACCTGGCCGAAGGGGTGCGGGTGCTCGCCGACGCGCTCGAGCCGCTGGGCGAGATCACCGTGATGGCGCCGGACCGCAACCGCAGCGGAGCCAGCAATTCCCTCACCCTGGAGTCGCCGCTGCGGGTCATCCGCACCGGCGATCGCCGCTACTGCGTGAACGGTACCCCGTCCGACTGCGTCCACCTGGCGGTTTCCGGCTTTCTGCAGGATGAACCGGACATGGTGGTGTCCGGTATCAACGAAGGCGCGAACCTGGGCGACGACGTCATCTATTCGGGCACCGTCGCGGCGGCGATGGAAGGCCGCTTCCTGGGACTGCCGGCCATCGCCGTCTCGCTGGTGGGTAACAGTCCGGTGCATTACGACACCGCCGCGCGGGCGCTGGTGACCCTGCTGGAGCGCATGCAGCGTCATCCGCTGCCTCCCGACACGATCCTGAACGTGAACGTGCCCGATCGGCCCTGGGAGGACCTCGAGGGCATGGAGATCGCGCGCCTCGGTTTTCGCCATCGTTCGGAGGCGGTCGTGCGCGACCGGGATCCCAAGGACAAGCCCATCTACTGGATCGGCCCGGCGGGCGGCGGCCAGGACTCCGGGCCCGGCACCGACTTCAACGCCATCGCCCGCGGGCGGGTCGCCGTCACCCCGCTGAAGGTGGACCTCACCCGTCACGAGGTCCTGGACGACATGCGGACCTGGATCGCCGATGATTGACAGCGCCGCGCACCGGGGCATCGGCATGACGTCGGCGCGTACGCGCAACCGGCTGGTGGAGCGGCTGCGGGCCGGGGGCATCCGCGACGAGCGGGTGCTGGAGCGGATCCTGGCGGTGCCGCGGCACATCTTCGTCGACGAGGCGCTGGCGAGCCGGGCCTACGAGGATACCGCGTTGCCCATCGGCTACGGCCAGACCATCAGCCAGCCGTTCATCGTGGCGCGCATGACTGAAGCGCTGCTGAAGGACTTGCCGGGTGGCCGCATCCTCGAGATCGGCACCGGCTGCGGCTACCAGACCGCCGTGCTCGCCCCGCTGGTGGAAGAGATCTACACCATCGAGCGGCTCGCGCCGCTGATGACACGTGCCCGTCAGCGGGTGCGTGAACTCGGCATCGGCAACGTGCGTTTCCGCCGCGCCGACGGCTGGGCCGGCTGGCCGAAATACGGACCCTACGACGGCATCCTGGTGGCGGCGGCGCCGGAGCGCGTGCCGGAGGCGCTGCTGGCCCAGCTGGCGCCGGGCGGGCGGCTGGTGCTGCCGGTGGGCTCGGCCCGGCGCCAGGAGCTGGTGGCCATCGTGCACCGGGAGGACCGCTACGAGCAGCTCTCTCTGGGGCCCGTCAGCTTCGTCCCGCTGGTGGCCGGGGGCTAGCGGGAGCGCATCCGCATGAGGATCTTCGGCGGACTGTACGACCGCGTCCTGTCATGGTCGGCCCATCCCCACGCACGGTGGTACCTGGGCGGGCTCAGCTTCGCCGAGTCCTCGTTCTTCCCCATACCTCCGGACGTGATGCTGGCCCCAATGTGTCTCGCCCGTCCCGGCAGCGCGCTGTCGCTGGCGTCGCTGACCACCGTGACCTCGGTGGTGGGCGGTATCGCCGGGTACGCCATCGGCTACTTCGCCCTGGAAGCCATCGAGCCGCTGCTGAAGGACCTGGGCTACTGGGAGGCCTATCTCACGGGGCGGGAGTGGTTCGGCGAGTGGGGCGTGCTGGCGGTGCTCATCGCAGGCTTCTCGCCGATCCCGTACAAGATCTTCACCATCTCGGCGGGTGCCGCGGCGATGGCTTTCCCGGGCTTCGTCATCGCCTCGTTCTTCGGCAGGGGCGCGCGTTTCTTCCTGGTGGCCGGCCTGATCGCCCTCGGCGGTCAGCGTTTCGCCGACGGGTTGCGCCGCCGCATCGATCTGCTCGGGTGGCTGTTCGTGGCGCTGTGTGTCGTCGTGGTGGCCATCGTCGCGGTCCGGTGACGCGCGGACTCCGCCGAGCCGCGGTCCTGTGCCTGGCCGCCGCGCTGCTGGCGGCCTGCGGCGGGCGGGCCCTGAACTGGGAAGCCGAGGTGCCCGCCGCCCACATCGTGCGCAGCGGCGAAACCCTGTATTCCATCGCCTGGCGTTACGGCCTGCAGGTGCGCGACGTGGCGCGCTGGAACGGGCTGGGCGACGGCTCGCTGATCCATCCCGGCCAGCGTCTCGTGCTGCGGCCGACGGCGGCAGCCTCCCGGGGCGGGGCGGCCGGTGGCGCCGGGTCCGCGGTGCAGAGGACGGGCGCGGCCGCGGAATTGCCGCCGCCGGCCTGGCGCTGGCCCACCGCAGGGGCGGTTTCGGCGGGCTTCGGCGAGGACAACGCGGCCCTCACCGGCGTGCTGATCGACGGTCGCCTCGGCCAGGCAGTGCGGGCCGCCGCCGACGGCGAAGTGGTCTATGCGGGCAGCGGCCTGATCGGCTACGGCAAGCTCGTGATCATCAAGCACAACGCCACCTACCTGAGCGCCTACGGCCACAACCGGTCGCTGCAGGTCGCCGAGGGCGAGACGGTCAAGCAGGGCGATCGCATCGCGGAGATGGGCGAGGGGCCGGGACGACGGCCGCGACTGCATTTCGAGATCCGGCGTAACGGCGATCCGGTGGACCCGCGCCCGTTCCTGCCCGGCCGCTAGCCGTTGTGCGTCCGGCGCGCGGCGCCGCCGTTCGATCGAGCCGCTAGTCGATGACGAGTGCCGCCACCACCCGACGCTCCTCCGCCGTCAGGATATTGAAAGTGCGGCAGGCGGCGCGGGTGTCCATGACTTCCAGGCCGATGCCGCGACGGGCGAGATCCCGGCTGATGCCGGCGGCGGGGAAGCGCAGGCGGAGCCCGGAGCCGAGCAGCAGGATCTCCGGCGCATACTCCAGGGCGGGTGCAAGGTCTGCCGCGTCGAGCGCATCCACGTCGACGCATTCCCATGCCCGGACCTCCGGCGGCAGCAGCAGGAGACTGGAGCGGTACTGCGTGCCGCTCACGGTGACGCCCTCGTCGGAGCAGGCCGTAATATTCAGTCCGGCGGGTGTGTCTAGGGTGAATTTCATGACGTATCATGCCGGCCCGGATGCGGGCGATAACCAAAGCCCCGACCTTAGGGATTTCGCGGGTCGTGTCAACGCCGCACGGCCCGCGCACGCACGGCCCGGAACACTCGATGAAGTCTCTGCTGTTCCTCACGGATCTCGACCAGACCGCGCTCGCCCGGGCGCTGCCCGGCGTGGAGGACGCCGGCGCTCCCCGTGCGCCGGATGCGGCGAGTGCGGCCGCCGACTGGCTGGGGCTGGCCCGTCCGGCGCCGGCGTCCGTCCTGCGGCTGCGCGGCGAGTGGCCGGCGCCCGCGCCGGCGGGCGGCTGGCTCGCCTGCATGGACCCGGTATCCATGGCCGCCGACATGCGCGAGCTGCACCTCCTGGACGATGCGCCTGAGCTCGCCGAGGCAGAGGCGGCGGCACTGCGCCGGAGTATTCTGCCGAGCCTGGAAGAGCGGGGCTTCTCGCTGCAGGTCGGCGCGCCGGGCCGCTGGTACGTCGCCGCCGACGAGGCGCGGGCCTTCACGGCGGCGGCGCCGGCCGTGGCGCGGGCCGGCCGGATCCGGGACGAACTTCCGGCGGGACCGGAGGCGGGCGTGTTCCGCGCCCTCGGCAACGAGATCCAGATGCTCTGGCATGATCATCCGGTCAACGAGGAGCGTGCCGCTCGTGGACTGCCGCCGGTGAATTCGGTCTGGTTCTGGGGCGGCGGTGGCGTCGACGCGGGCGTCGGCGGCGCATTGCGGTTGCCCCCCCTGTACGCCACCGAGCCGCTGCTGCGCGGACTCTGGCTCGAGCTCGGCGCCACGCCGGCTTCGCCGCCGGTCGGCGAGGCGGCGGCCGGGGTGCTGGCGGCAGGTGCGGTGATGGCCCTGCCCGGTGCCGCCCTCGCGCACCCGTCACTGTGCAGCGCCCTGCGACGCGGACGGGTCGCCATCGTCACCCGCGACGGGCTCACGGCCACACCCCCGCGCCGCGGGCTGCGGGCGCTGCTGCCCGCGTGGGGACGGCGGTGAGCGACGCCGGACTGCCCATCGTGCGCCGCCCGGCGGATGCCGGAGAGGCATTGCCGGCGTCGCTGCATCCGGTGCTGCGCCGGGTCTATGCCGCCCGCGGTATCCGCAGTGCGGAGGAGCTGGAACTGGCGCTGCGCCATCTCGCCCCGGTGGGACGGCTGGCCAACCTGGAGCGGGCGGTGGACGTGTTGCTCGCCCATCGGGACGGCCGCATCACGATCGTCGGCGACTTCGATGCGGACGGGGCCACGAGTACCGCGCTGGTGCTGCGCTGCCTGCGGCGGTTCGGCTTCGCCGCAGTGGATTCGCTGGTGCCCAACCGGTTCGACTTCGGCTACGGGCTGACGCCGGAGATCGTGGAGGTCGCGGCGCAGTCCGGTCCTTCCCTGCTGGTCACGGTGGACAACGGCATCTCCAGCCTGCGGGGCGTGGAGCGCGCGCGGGAGCTCGGCATGGAGGTGCTGGTGACCGATCATCACCTGCCGGGCGAGCGGCTGCCCGCCGCGGCGGCCATCGTCAATCCGAACCTGCCGGGCGACCCTTATCCGAGCAAGTATCTGGCCGGCGTGGGCGTCGCATTCTGCGTGATGGCGGCGCTCGGGCGCCGGCTGGCGGCGCAGGGGGTGGCCGGCGCCGGGCGCATCGCCGCCGATTACCTCGACCTGGTCGCCCTCGGCACGGTCGCGGACGTGGTCCCGCTCGACCGCAACAACCGGGTGCTGGTGAGCCAGGGACTCGCCCGCATACGTGCCGGCGCGGCCGTGCCCGGTATCCTGGCCCTGCTGCAGGCCGCCGGCCGGGACCCGCGCCGGGCCGTGGCCGGCGACCTCGCTTTCGGCGTCGCGCCGCGGCTGAACGCGGCGGGGCGTCTGCAGGACATGAGCACCGGCATCGAGGCGCTGGTATCCGACGCCGTGGCCGAGGTGCGTACGCTGGCGGCCCGGCTGTCCGAGATCAACGATGAGCGCCGGCGCATCGAGGCGCGCATGCAGGCCGAGGCGCTGTCGGCGCTGGAGGAGATCGAGCTGCCCGCCGGGGAGAGCGGGCTGCCGGCCTGTGTCAGCCTGTACGATCCCGGCTGGCACCAGGGGGTCGTCGGGCTGGTGGCCTCGCGGGTACGGGAAAAGGTCAACCGGCCGGTGATCGCGTTCGCCGACGCCGGCGGTGGCGAGCTGAAGGGCTCCGCCCGCTCGGTGCCGGGGGTGCACATCCGCGACGTCCTCGCCGCCGTGGCGGCAGCGGCGCCGGCGCTCATCGGGCGCTTCGGCGGTCATGCCATGGCGGCCGGTCTGAGCCTGCCGCGCGCGAATCTGGAGCGATTCCGGCGGCTGGCCGCGAGCCGGGTGGCCGAGTGCTTCCCGGACGCGGATTTCAGCGGCACGCTGCTGACCGATGGCGAACTCGGTACAGCGGACATCGGTCTGCCGCTGGCCGAGGCGCTGCGGGAGGCGGGTCCCTGGGGGCAGGCATTCCCGGAGCCGCTGTTCGACGGCGTGTTCGGCGTGCGCGAGGCCCGCGTCGTCGGCGAACGCCACTGGAAGCTCAGGCTCAGCGCGGTGGATACCGCGGGCGGGCGCCCTGCCGCGGTGGACGCCATCGCCTTCAACCAGGTGGATGCGGTCACCGTGATGCCCGGCCACCGCGTCCATATCGCCTATCGCCTGGACGTGAACGAGTACGGCGGCATCCGCCGTCCGCAGCTCGTCGTGGAGAGCATGCAGCGGCTGTAGCGCGCCTGCCCGTGTTAGACTGCGCCGCTTGTTTTTCGGAGGCTAGGGTGTAATGGACACCAACCAGATCAGGGTGGAAATCGAGGATCTCGCGGCCAGGGCAGAGGCCCTGAGGAGGTATCTTTGACTACGCCGGCAAGTCGGAAAGGCTGACCGAGGTACTGCGCGAGCTGGAGGACCCGGCGGTATGGCAGGATCCCGAGCGCGCCCAGGCGCTGGGCCAGGAGCGCGCCGAGCTCGAGCGGGTGGTCGGCACCCTCGAACACATCGGCACACGCCTGGAAGAGGCCGCGGAGCTGCTGGAGATGGCCGCGGAGGAGGACGATGCCGATACGCTGTCCTCCCTCGAGCGTGACGTCGGCGGTGTGGCCCGGGACGTCGAAGGACTCGAATTCCGCCGCATGTTCGCCGGCGAGATGGACGCCGCCAATGCTTTCGTGGACATCCAGTCCGGGGCCGGCGGCACCGAGGCCCAGGACTGGGCGGAGATGCTGCTGCGCATGTACCTGCGCTGGGCCGAGAACCACGGCTTCAGGACCGAGATGATCGAGGCGTCCGCGGGCGAGGTGGCCGGCATCAAGAGCGCCACGGTGAAGTTCGTCGGCGAATATGCCTACGGCTGGCTGAGGACCGAGACCGGCGTCCACCGGCTGGTACGAAAATCGCCGTTCGACTCCGGCAACCGTCGCCATACGTCGTTCGCCTCGGTATTCGTCTCGCCGGAGGTGGAGGACGACATCGACATCGAGATCGACCCCTCGGATCTGCGCATCGACGTCTACCGGGCCAGCGGCGCCGGCGGCCAGCACGTCAACCGTACGGAGTCTGCCGTGCGCATCACCCACGAGCCTACCGGCATCGTGGTGCAGTGCCAGAACGACCGCTCCCAGCACAAGAACAAGGCGACGGCCATGAAGCAGCTGAAGGCCAAGCTCTACGAGCTGGAGCTGCAGAAGCGCCGCCTGGAGGCCGATGCGCTGGAGGACTCCAAGGCGGACGTGGGCTGGGGCAACCAGATCCGCTCCTATGTGCTGGACCAGTCCCGCATCAAGGACCTGCGCACCGGGGTCGAGACCGGCAATACCCAGGCCGTGCTGGACGGCGCTCTGGATGAGTTCATCGAGGCCAGCCTGAAGCAGGGCCTCTAGCAGCAGTCGAGGAAGGAACATTGAGTCAGGACAAGTCCGCAGAACCGGAGAACAAGCTCATCGCCGAGCGCCGGCGCAAGCTCGCCGACGTGCGCGATACCGGCGGCGCCTACCCGAACGACTTCCGCCGCAATGCGCTGGCGGGCCAGCTGCACGCTGCATGGGACGAGGTGGACGGCGAGGCGCTGGAGGAGCAGGCCGTGCGCGTCTCGGTGGCCGGACGCATGATGGCCAAACGCGTGATGGGCAAGGCCAGTTTCGCCAAACTGCAGGACCGCACGGGACAGATCCAGCTCTACGTCCAGCGCGACGCGCTGCCCGAAGGGGTCTACCAGGCGTTCAAGGGCTGGGACCTCGGCGACATCCTCGCTGCCGAGGGCACCCTGTTCAGGACCCGCACCGGCGAGCTCAGCGTCAAGGTCGACAGCTTGCGGCTGCTGGTGAAATCCCTGCGCCCGCTGCCCGAGAAGTGGCACGGCCTGACCGACCAGGAGACCCGCTACCGGCAGCGTTACGTGGATCTCATCATCAACGAGGACAGCCGGAGGCGATTCGCCACCCGCTCCGAGATCGTCTCCTGCATCCGCGACTTCATGGACGGACGGGACTACCTCGAGGTGGAGACACCGATGATGCAGACGCTGCCGGGCGGCGCTCTCGCCCGTCCCTTCGTCACCCATCACAACGCCCTCGACATGCAGCTCTACCTGCGCATCGCGCCGGAGCTGTTCCTGAAGCGGCTGGTGGTGGGCGGCTTCGAGCGGGTCTACGAGATCAACCGCAACTTCCGCAACGAGGGCGTATCTACCCAGCACAATCCCGAGTTCACGATGCTGGAGCTCTACTGCGCCTATGCCGACTACCGCGACCTGATGGATCTGGTGGAGAGCCTGATGCGCGAGGTCTGCAGGGCGGTCGCCGGCGGCACCGCGATCGAGTACCAGGGCCGGCGCTACGACTTCGCCCCCGCCTTCCGGCGCGTCACCGTCGAGCAGTCGATCCTGGATGCCAACCCCGGGCTCGACGCCGCCCGGGTGCGGGAGCGGGACCACCTGGCCGAGGTGGCCGGTTCGCTGGGTATTTCGGTGCTTCCCGGCTACGGCCCCGGCAAGCTGCAGATCGAGATCTTCGAGAAGACGGTGGAGGACACCCTGGACCCGCCGACCTTCGTCACCGCCTATCCCGTGGAGGTCTCCCCGCTGTCCCGGCGCAGCGACGCCGATCCGTTCGTCGCCGATCGCTTCGAGTTCTTCGTGGCCGGCCGGGAGATCGCCAACGGCTTCTCCGAGCTGAACGACCCCGAGGATCAGGCGGAGCGTTTCCAGGCCCAGGTGGAGAACCGCAGCGCCGGCGACGAGGAGGCCATGTCCTACGACGAGGACTACATCCGGGCGCTGGAGTACGGCATGCCGCCCTGTGCCGGCCTGGGCGTGGGCATCGATCGGCTGGTGATGCTGCTGACCGACTCACCGTCCATCCGCGACGTGCTGCTGTTCCCCTACCTGCGCCCCGAGCACGGCGAGCCGTCACAGAACGCCACACAAGACGGCCGGCAAGACGGCCAGGAAGACGCCCAGTAAGACGCCCAGGAAGACGCCCAGTAAGACACTCAGGCTCCCTCCGCCTCCGGCACCGTGTAGGGCAGGTCCTTCTCGGCGGCGGGCGTGCCGTCCTCCAGGCTGAGCGCGCCGCCCAGCTGCTTGATGGAGGCGACGGCGAGTAACTCGCTGCCGCCGTCGACGGGCGCGGCCTGAACCACGGTGCCGGCGGTGCCGCCGGTCTCGTCCAGCAGTCGTGAGCCCGGCGCGGGCGCTGCCGTCGGCGCCGCGAAACGCAGCATGCGCCGGGAGGGGCGTCCCAGGTTCTCGGTGCGGGCGACCACCTCCTGCCCGGTATAGCAGCCCTTGCCGAAGCTGATCGCATCGAGCAGGTCCAGGTTCAGCATGTGGGGCGTGAACGCCTCCACGGTGTCCGGGTGCAGGGCGGGCCGCCCGGCACGAATGCAGGCGAGGTTCCAGGCAGCGCAGGACAACAGGGTATCCGGGTCCAGTTCATCGACGTGGGTGGCCGTTGCACAGATCTCCATCACCCGGGGGTCGCTGCCCGGCAGCGGCCGGATGGCCAGCACGGGTTCGCCCTCGGGCAGCTGCACGCCGCCCGGCCCGGAGTCCACCGCGGCGAGACGCACGCCGGGCTCCGCCGCGATGTGCACGTCGGCGCGCAGGCGGTAACGCAGCAGGCGCTCCGCGAAGTCGTCCGCCTGCCACCCGGGCAGGAACGCGAGCACCCGGTCGCCGTCGCTCACCAGAGTGACGAGCGCGATCACGCGGCCTTTCGGGTTGCACCAGGCGGCGGTCAGGATCGGGTCCCTGTCGAGCCGCTGGACGTCCTGTGTGAGCTGTCCCTGCAGGAAACCGATGCGGTCGGCACCGGTCACTGCGAGGCACACGGGCGTGTCGGAGATCGCATTCAATTTGCCGCCTCCCGGGGTCTGTCCGGGCCGCGGCGGGCTGTCCCGGCGCGGCCCCGCACAAGGGTTTGACTCAGTTCCGGCGGGTGCATCGGCATACCGCGTCTGGCATACTTCCGCCATGTCCGAGCAACCACCGCAAACCGTTCCGGAGAACGACGACGGAGCCCGCGAAGAGCCCGCAGACACGCCGCCTCCGGGTGACGATGCGCCGAAAGAGATCGGCGGGCGCCAGGGTCCCGATCCTACGCGTTACGGGGACTGGGAGAAAGGCGGCCGCTGCATAGACTTCTGAGGTGCCGCCCGGGCAACGGGCCGCAGGCCCGGGGCACATCCGCCACGACGAGTCCGCCGTCCATGGCCCGGACCGGGTGAGCACCGGGCGGGGCAGGGCCGGCGGCGCGCGACAAAGCTTCGACAACGGCATCGACAAAGACTCCGGCAGACGAACTACAGTTTATGGATAACACCAACAGGCCGCTCTCGCCCCACATCGGCGTCTATCGCTGGCTCATCACCTCCACGCTCTCCATCCTGCACCGGGCCACCGGGCTGGCGCTGTCGGTGTCGACCCTGCTTCTCGCCGCCTGGTTGCTGGGGGCCGCCACCGGTGCCGGGGCCTATCAGGCCGTGATCGGCTTCATCGTATCGCCCGTCGGGCTGCTGATCCTCGTCGGCGCCAGCTACGCGTTCTTCTTCCATCTCGCCAACGGCATCCGGCACCTGTTCTGGGACGCGGGCATGGGTTTCGAGATGGAACAGGCGAGGGCCTCCGGCTGGAGCGTGGTCGCCGTCAGCATCCTGGCGACGTTGATTCTCTGGGCGCTCGTCATCGCCTCCGGCAGCTAGAAGGAAGACCTACGTGACGATCAAGACTCCCATGGCCCGGGCGCTCGGGCTCGGATCGGCAAAATCAGGCACCGAACACTGGTGGATGCAGCGGGTCACGGCCGTGGCGCTGGTGCCGCTGAGCCTGTGGTTCCTGGTTGCCCTCCTCGGCCTGGAGGGTTTCGAGCAGGCCGCCGTGACCGCCTGGATTGCACAGCCCGTCACGGCGGTGCTGCTGCTGTTGCTGGTGGGCGCCCTGGTTTATCACTCCTTTCTCGGCACCCAGGTGGTGATCGAGGACTATACCGGCGGCGCCACCCGGGTGGTCACGCTGGTCGTCATCCGCTTCGTGCACGTGGCAGTGGCCGTTGCTGCGGTATTCGCCATTCTCAAGATCGCATTCGGGACCGCACCATGAGCCTGGACCAGGACTTCATCGATCACAAGTACGACGTGGTGGTCGTCGGCGCCGGCGGCGCCGGACTGCGGGCCACCTTCGGGCTGGCGGAAGCCGGTTTCACCACGGCCTGCGTGACCAAGGTGTTCCCGACCCGCAGTCATACCGTGGCCGCCCAGGGCGGCATCAGCGCCGCCCTCGGCAACATGGGCGAAGACGACTGGCGCTGGCACATGTACGACACCATCAAGGGCTCCGACTGGCTCGGCGACCAGGACGCCATCGAGTACATGTGCAAGGAGGCGCCGGACGCGGTCATCGAACTGGAGCACTACGGCGTGCCGTTCTCCCGCACCGAGGACGGTCGCATCTACCAGCGCCCGTTCGGCGGCATGACCACCCACTTCGGCGAGGGCACGGCCCAGCGCACCTGCGCGGCGGCAGACCGCACCGGGCACGCCATGCTGCACACGCTGTACCAGCAGTCGCTGAAGCACGAGGCGGAGTTCTTCATCGAGTATTTCGCCATCGACCTGATCATGGAAGACGGTGCGTGCCGGGGCGTGGTGGCACTGGACCTCGCCAGCGGCCGGCTGCATCGCTTCAGCGCCCACCAGGTGATCCTCGCCACCGGCGGTTACGGGCGGGCTTATTTCTCCTGCACGTCGGCACACACCTGCACGGGTGACGGCGGCGGCATGATCCTGCGCGCCGGACTGCCGGTGCAGGACATGGAGTTCGTGCAGTTCCATCCCACCGGCATCTATGGTGCGGGCTGCCTCATCACCGAGGGTGTGCGCGGCGAGGGCGGCTACCTCACCAATTCCGAGGGCGAGCGCTTCATGGAGCGCTATGCGCCGAACGCGAAGGATCTCGCCTCCCGGGACGTGGTGAGCCGGGCCGAGACCATCGAGATCCGCGAGGGCCGGGGTGTCGGGGCGGAACAGGACCACTGCTACCTCCACCTGGAGCATCTCGGCCGCGAGGTGATCGAGGAACGCCTGCCGGGTATCGCGGAGACGGCGAAGATCTTCGCCAACGTGGACGTTCTGAAGGAGCCCATCCCGGTGCTGCCGACGGTGCACTACAATATGGGCGGCATCCCGACCGACTACAAGGGTCGGGTCGTGACCACCCGCGACGGCGGCCCGGACAGCGTGGTGCCCGGGCTCATGGCCGTCGGCGAGGCGGGCTGCGTCTCGGTGCACGGCGCGAACCGGCTGGGCTCCAACTCGCTGCTCGACCTGGTGGTGTTCGGCCGGGCGGCGGCGCGCCATTGCGCCGAGACCATGGACCGGGGCGCGCGGCACAAGCCGCTGCCGGACGATGCCGGTCGCACGACCATGGAGAAGATCCGCGGTCTGCTGGAGCGCGACGGCGAGCGGCCCACCGCCGAGATTCGCCTGGAAATGCAGAAGCTCATGCAGAATCATGCGGCGGTGTTCCGCACCGGCGAATTGCTGGCCGAGGGCATCGAGAAGCTGAAGTCCACCTACGGCGACTACGCCGGCGTGCGGGTCGCGGACAAATCCATGATCTGGAACTCCGACCTGGTGGAGACCCTGGAGCTGGAGAACCTGCTCCTGAACGCACTGGCCACTATCCATTCGGCGGCCAACCGCAAGGAGTCGCGGGGCGCCCAGGCTCGCGAGGACTATCCGGACCGCGACGACGAGAACTGGATGAAGCACACGCTGGCCTGGGTGGGCGAGGACGGCGGCGTCGAGATCGACTATCGCCCCGTCCATGGCGAGACACTCACCGACGAGGTGCAGGCCATCCCGCCGAAGGCGCGTACCTACTGAGGCGGGGACTACCTCGAGACACGGCAACACGAAGAGGAATCGGCAGACGTGGCAGAATTTCGACTCCCGAAGAATTCACGCATCGGCAAGGGGCAGCACTTCCCCGCACCGGACGGCGCGAAGATCGTGCGCCGCTTCGTGGTCTATCGCTACGATCCGGACGGCGGCGAGAATCCGCGCATGGATACCTACGACGTCGACATGGACAGCTGCGGCCCGATGGTCCTGGACGCACTGATCAAGATCAAGAACGAGATCGACCCGACGCTGACCTTCCGCCGTTCCTGCCGGGAGGGCATCTGCGGCTCCTGCGCGATGAATATCGATGGCGGCAACGCGCTGGCTTGCATTACCGCCAACGAGGACGTCGGCGGCGACATCAAGGTCTATCCTCTGCCCCACCTGCCGGTGGTGAAGGACCTGGTGGGCGACCTCACCAATTTCTACGCTCAGTACGCCTCCATCAAGCCCTGGCTGCAGACCCGCACGCCGGCGCCGCCGGACCGCGAGCGGCTGCAGTCGAAAGAGGACCAGGAGAAGATCAACAGCCCCTCGGCCTGCATCCTGTGCGCCTGCTGCTCGACGGCCTGCCCGAGCTACTGGTGGAACGGTGACCGTTATCTCGGCCCGGCCACGTTGCTGGCCGCCTACCGCTGGCTCGTGGACAGCCGGGACGAGGCGACCGGCGAGCGGCTGGACGCACTCGAGGATCCGTTCCGGCTGTATCGGTGCCACACGATCATGAACTGCACCCAGACCTGCCCCAAGGGCCTCAACCCGGCGAAGGCCATCGCGGAGACCAAGAAGATGCTGGCCGAGCGCCAGCTCTGACGGGGGCGGCGCCGGTGACGGATACCGCCGCGCCGCCCGGGCGGCTGCGCTGGCTCTGCCGGCGGGGGATGCGCGAGCTGGACGTACTGTTGAGCGGTTTCCTTGCACAGCGTTATCCGGACCTGGACGATGCCCTAAAGGCGGATTTCGCGGCTTTACTGGAGTTGCAGGATCCGGAGATCTGGGCTTACCTGCTCGGACGCGCAGAGCCGGAGCCCGCCCTTGCCGCCATCGTCACCCGGATTCGCGATTTCTCTCCCCGTTGACCCGCGCGGGAGCCGCTGGCTCGCCATCTTCGTAACGGCAGCCTCCGGTCTGTGCGCCGTGGCCCTGGCGGCGGTCGCCGCCGGGGGCGGGCGCCTCGCCGGCCTGCTGCCGCTCCTCGCCGGGATGGTCTGCCACCGCCGACTCGACGCCCTGGCGCCGCTGCCGGACGCGGTCTGCTGGAGTCCTCGTTCCGGGTGGTGTCTCGTCACGGTGGACGGTCCCGTGAGCGTGCACCTGCTCGGGGGGAGTTGGTTCGGCCGTTCGGCAGCGCTGGTGGCCGTGGGTGAGCGGGGCGACGGCGGCCGGCGCTGGCTGGTGCCGCTGCGCCGGCCGCAGGGGCCGGGCGCGGAGGACTGGCGCCGTTTGCGGGTGCTGTGGCGGACGAATCGCGGCGCTTTGGTTGCAAACTCGCCCAACTGCTAGAATCGTCCGTATCATCGTGGTCCGGTGCCGTGCTGTGCGGCGAGCCGCGTCGCGTGCGGCGCATCACATTTCAAGGTCTTTCCTCTCGCCGATGCCTCATTCCGAGAACTTTCCAGACGGCCCCCTGTCTATTCCGGTGGCAGTGCGCGATGTTGTCCGGCTCGAGTCGGGCCGATGAGCGCGAAACGCAGCGACGCCGCACTGGTGAAGCGGGTACAGGAAGGAGACAAGCAGGCTTTCAACCTGCTCGTGCTGAAGTACCAGACGAAGATCGTGAACCTGGTGATGCGCTATGTGCGGGACCCCGACGAGGCCAACGACGTGGCCCAGGAGGCATTTCTCAAGGCCTATCGCGCCCTGCCCCGGTTCCGCGGCGACAGCGCTTTCTACACCTGGCTCTACCGTATCGCCGTCAATACGGCGAAGAACTACCTGGTCGCGGCGAAGCGCCGGCCGGTGGAATACGACCTGGATCTGCAGGACCCGGAACAATACGACATGCAGGCGCGTCTGAAGGACATCGACAGCCCGGAACGCATGATGATGAAGGACGAGGTCCAGCGCACCATCGACGAGGCCATCGACGAGCTGCCCGAGGATCTGCGCACGGCCATAGTCCTGCGCGAACTGGAAGGCATGACCTACGAGGAGATCGCCGAGACGATGGAATGCCCGGTGGGCACCGTGCGGTCGCGGATTTTCAGGGCCCGAGAAGCCATCAGCAAACGGATAGAACCGCTCCTCTCCTGAGGCGGTTCGTCCGGCAGACGAGATCGGTGTGACATGAACGACAAGCTACGAGAACAGATGTCGGCCTTCCTGGACGACGAGCTGCCCGACGGAGAAGCGGAGCTGTTGTTGCGGCGGCTGCAGGGCGACGCGGACCTGCGCGGTGCCGCCGGCCGTTTTCTGCTCATCGGCCAGGCGCTGCGCGGCGAGCATCTGCCGGGGGTGGATCTGGCCGGCCGGGTCACGGCCGCCCTGGACGCCGAGACCACCTACGAGGCTGAGGTCGCACCACCGGCCCGCATCCGCGGGCTGCGCCCGGTGGCCGGTGCGGCGGTGGCCGCAACGGTGGCGGTGGTGGCGCTGATGGGGCTGGAAAACGACGGCGAGCTCGCGGGGCCCGAGGCGGTCACGGCCGACGTGCCGGAACAGGCTGCGCCGGCCGCAGGCGGGGACGGGGAATCCCGGCGCTATACCTACACCGTGCCGGCGGATACGCCGGTGGCCGTGCGCCCGGTGAGCGCCGTGCCGGCACGGCTCACCAATTACATGATCAGCCACGGCGAGCGGGCTGGTACACTGATGCGAAACGGGATGCACAGCCGCATCGTCACGCAGCCGGACGGCCGCTGGGTCAACTCGACGGTGACTTCTGAAGACGCAGGGACGGGAACGTCAGAGAGCGCGGTGGATGATGCGGCGAGGTAGCACAGCACTGCGCGTGCGGGGGCTCGTGGCCGGGCTCGCCGCCACGGCGCTCTGGGGCGTGGCGCTCGCCGAGACCTCGCCCGCGGAGTGGCTGCAGCGCATGTCCGTGGCGGTCGAGCAGGCCGATTACAGCGGCACCGTCGTGCGTATCCACAACGGCCAGGTACAGACGCTGCGCGTCGTCCACAGCTACGAGGACGGCCGCGTGAGCGAGAAGCTGGAATCCCTGGACGGCGCCGGCCGGGAGATCATCCGCGCCGGCGACGAGGTGCACTGCATCCTGCCCGAGAGCCGCATGGTGCTGGTCGAGCAGCAGATCAACCAGGAGGGTCTGTTCGGGCGCCTGGCGGTGCAGCCCGGCGCACTGGCGCGCAGTTACGATGTGGCCATCGAGGACTACGAGCGCGTGGTCGGCCGGCCGTCCGTGCGGCTTGCCATCCGTCCGCGGGACCACTTTCGCTTCGGCCACCGCCTGTGGCTGGACAAGGCTTCGGCTCTGCCGTTGCGACGCCAGGTGGTGGGCACCGGCGGTGATATCGTCGAGGAGATGCGCTTCGCCGAGATCACCATCGGCAAGCCCATTCCCGCGTCCGCTTTCCGCCCCTCCGTGGACATCGAGGGTTTCACCTGGGTGCGCCATGCCGGGGAGACGGAAGGACGCGACGGCATCAACCCCACGGGCTTCGAGGCGCGGGAAGTGCCGCGCGGCTTCCGACTGGTGTCGGCGGGTAACGAGCGCTTCCCGGACAGCGAGGGCGAGGTCGCCCACATCGTCTATTCCGACGGCGTCGCCAGCGTATCCGTGTTCGTGGCGCCGGGGCAGAGCGGCGCAGACAAGCTCGAGGGTGCTTCGCGCATCGGCGCCGCCTATGCCTACGGCACCGTGGTGAACGGCCACCAGGTCACGGTAATCGGGGAGGTGCCCGGTCACACCGTACGCATGATTGCCAACTCCCTCGCCACGGCCTCCGCAGGTGAATGAGCGCGCCGGGCTCCTGGTCCGCGAGGGGCGGGTGGAGTCCGTCGACGGACAGACGGTGACGGTGCGGGTGGCGGCGGCCGGCTCCTGTGCGCGCTGTGCCCGTGGTGAGGGCTGCGGTTTCGGATTCGCGGCTGCGCGGGCGGGCGAGGGGCGCCTGGTCCTGCCCCGGCCCGGGTCGCTGCGGGCGGTGCCGGGGGACGTCGTTCAGGTCGCGCTGGACCAGCAGGGCCTCGCCGGCGCCGCCGCCGCGGTCTACGGCATTCCGCTGGCCGGGCTGCTGACCGGCAGTCTGGCGGCCACGGCGCTGGGACTCGGCGACGGCGCCGCGACCGGACTCGCGGTGGCCGGATTCGCGGCGGCGATACCGCTCGCCGGCACGGCATCGCGGCGTGCCGCCGCCGGGCGCTGCCAGCCCCGGCTGCTCGCCGCAGGATCTGGCCAGGCCGGCGGCGATGCCTGAGCTGACCGTCTACACCCGGCGCGGCTGTCATCTCTGCGAGATGCTCATCGAGGAACTCATGCCGCTGGCGCGGGGCCGCGCGCGTATTCACCTGTGCGACGTGGACCGGGACCCGGCCCTGGCCGAGCGTTACGGCCTGCGGGTGCCCGTCCTGGAGGTGGGGGGCGAGGTGCTCTGCGAGGCAAGGCTGGACCGGGCGAAGGTCCGCAGTTACCTGGAGCGCTGCGAAGGGCAGCCGGAAAACGGCCAACCCGAACCGCCGGGCCGTTTATAATCCTCGCTTCACCGCAGACGGCGGCTGGCCGGGCGGCCGGTCATGGCCGTGCCGCGGCCGCCGGGCCGGCGACCGTCCAGAGTCGACTCCGCTTTTATGAAGAACATCCGTAACTTCTCGATCATTGCCCATATCGACCACGGCAAATCCACGCTCGCCGACCGCATCATCCACCTGTGCGGCGGCCTCAGCGACCGGGAGATGGCGGCGCAGGTACTCGACTCCATGGACCTGGAGCGGGAGCGCGGCATCACGATCAAGGCACAGACGGTGTCGCTGGATTACGTGGCCTCCGACGGCCGGAAGTACGAGCTGAACTTCATCGATACGCCGGGGCACGTGGACTTCTCCTACGAGGTCTCCCGCTCGCTCGCTGCCTGCGAGGGTGCGCTGCTGGTGGTGGACGCCGCCCAGGGCGTCGAGGCCCAGAGCGTAGCCAACTGCTACACGGCCATCGACCAGGACCTGGAGGTGGTGCCCGTCCTGAACAAGATCGACCTGCCGGCCGCCGAGCCGGAGCGGGTGATCAACGAGATCGAGGAGATCATCGGCCTCGAGGCTCACGACGCGGTGCGGGTCAGCGCGAAGACCGGGGAGGGGGTGCGCGAGCTGCTGGACGTGCTGGTGACCCGCATACCGCCGCCGGTGGGAGACACCGAGGCCCCCCTGCAGGCGCTCATCGTCGATTCCTGGTTCGACAACTACGTGGGTGTGGTCTGTCTGGTGCGGGTGGTGAACGGCACGCTGACCAACCGGGAGAAGATCCGGGTCATGTCGACGGGACGGGCCCATCAGGTGGACCGGGTCGGCAAGTTCACACCGAAGATGATGGACACCGGCGCCCTGGAAGCGGGCGAGGTCGGCTTCGTCATCTCCAGCATCAAGGAGATCGACGGTGCCCCGGTGGGCGATACGCTGACCGCCGACAAGCGCCCCTGCGACAAACCGCTGCCGGGCTTCCGGGAGATGCAGCCGCGGGTATTCGCGGGCCTGTTCCCCTCCCAGTCGGACGACTACGAGACTTTCCGGGAGGCGTTGCAGAAGCTCAGGCTGAACGATGCGGCCCTGCACTTCGAGCCGGAGACCTCGGTGGCACTCGGCTTCGGTTTCCGTTGCGGCTTCCTCGGCATGCTGCACATGGAGATCGTGCAGGAGCGCCTCGAGCGAGAGTACGGCATCGACCTCATCACCACCGCGCCCACCGTGGTGTACGAGGTGGAGACGGTATCCGGCGAGGTGCTGAGCGTGGACAACCCGGCCTCGCTGCCGCCGGTGGGCGAGATCGCCGAGATCCGGGAACCGATCATCGTCGCCGGTATCCTGGTGCCCGAGGCCCACGTCGGTGCCGTCATGAAACTGTGCATAGAGAAGCGCGGCGTGCAGACGAAGATGCTCTACCTCGGCGGCCAGGTGTCGCTGGAGTACGAGATGCCGATGTCGGAGGTCGTGCTCGACTTCTTCGACCGGCTGAAATCGGCCAGCCGTGGCTTCGCCAGCTTCGACTACCACTTCGCCCGCTTCCAGGCGGCCGACCTGGTGCGCCTCGATATCCTGATCAACAAGGAGAAGGTGGACGCGCTGTCGGTGATCGTGCACCGGGACAAGGCCTATCCGCGTGGGCGGGAACTGGTCGAGAAGATGAAGGAACTGATACCGCGGCAGATGTTCGAAGTGGCCATACAGGCCGCCATCGGTTCCCACGTGATCGCGCGCAGCACCGTGAAGGCCTTGCGCAAGAACGTGACGGCCAAGTGCTACGGCGGCGACGTCAGCCGCAAGCGCAAGCTCCTGGAGAAGCAGAAGGAAGGCAAGCGGCGCATGAAACAGCTCGGCTCGGTGGAAATCCCCCAGGAGGCCTTCCTTGCGGTACTCCAGGTCGACAAGTAAGGTGCTCACCCGGATTCTGATGCGGAAATGAAATTGGACCTTTCACTGTTGCTGGTACTGGCCACGCTCGTCACCGGCGTGATCTGGCTCGTCTGGGCCGTCGTCCGGCGTCGCCGCAGTGGCGAGGGCGACGGCGGCGGGTCCATGCCGAAGATGGTCGAGTATTCCCGCTCGTTCTTCCCCGTGCTGCTGCTGGTACTGGCGATACGCTCTTTCGCCTTCGAGCCGTACCGTATCCCCTCCAGCTCCATGGTGCCCACGCTGCTGGTGGGAGATTTCATTTTCGTCTCCAAGTTCTCCTACGGCCTGCGACTGCCGGTGCTGCACACCGAAGTGCTGGAGACTGGCCGGCCCGAGCGGGGCGACATCGCCGTCTTCCGCCTGCCGTCGAATCCGGACATCAACTACATCAAGCGCGTGGTCGGGCTGCCGGGTGACGAGATCCTCTACCGCGACCACCGCCTGTTCATCAACGGCGAGCCGGTGGAGATGGAGCCCGTCGAGCGCTGGAACGAGGACGGCGAGACCGGGCAGCTGTTCATCGAGCGCCTCGGCGAGAGCGAACATCTCATCCTGCTGCAGCGCAGCCCGCTGTCCGGCGTCTACCGCTTCCAGGTGCCCGAGGGCTGTTATTTCGTGATGGGCGACAACCGGGACAACAGCCGGGACAGCCGCTTCCCCCAGGTAGGCTGCGTGCCGGAGGAAAACCTGGTGGGGCGGGCCAGCCGTATCTGGCTGAACTGGCGCTGGGGTGAGTGGCCGCGCTGGAACCGCATCGGCGACAAAATCCGATAATGTGCCGCAGGTCACTGCGCGATCGGGTAATATCGCGTGACATAACGCTTTTGAAGCGGGTTCCGGAGGCGGATATGGCAGACCTTCGTTTCGGCAGTTGCAACAGTTGCCGCGGGAGCGCGGGCAAGCGGACGGGCGTGTTCGCTCGCGGCCAGCGCGGGATGACCACCCTTGGCATGCTGATCCTGGTGGCCTTCGTCGGCCTGTTCGTGTTCGCCGGCATCCGCCTGGTGCCGGTGTACCTCGAGCACATGAAGATCGTCAGTGTGCTCGACGGCGTGAAAGACGAGTTCGAGGGACAGGGCGCGAGCCGCCAGGATCTGATGCGCTCTCTCTCGCGGCGCTTCGACATCGAGAGCATCAACGTCATCAGTGAAAGGGACCTGGCGATCAAGAAGATCGCAGACGGCTACAGCATCGAGGCCGAGTACGAGAACCACACGCCGTTCATCGCCAACATCTCGTTCACGGTGAATTTCAGCAAGATGGTCGAGGTCCGCAGCTGACCGGGAGCGACGCGGCGGGCTTTGGAAGACATCAGCGACTGGGTCCGGCGGACCTTCGATTACCGATTCAGCGATCCGTCGCTGCTGGAGCGCGCGCTCACCCACCGCAGCGCGCCCGGCCGCAGTAACGAGCGCCTGGAGTTCCTTGGCGATGCCGTGCTCGACTGCGTCGTCTCGGACCTCCTGATCTCGCTCCGGCCGGACTCCGAGGAAGGGGAGCTCAGCCGTCTGCGCTCCCGTCTGGTGCGCGATCACGCCCTGGCGGAGATCGCCCAGCAGCACGGCGTGGGGGAGCGCCTGAAGCTCGGCCCCGGCGAGATGAAGAGCGGCGGATTCCGCCGGGACTCCATCCTGGCGGATGCGCTCGAGGCGCTGTTCGGCGCGATCTTCCGTGACGGCGGCTACGCCGAGGCCGAAAGGGTGGTGCGTCGCCTCTACGCCCCGCGGCTAGAGCACCTGCCGGCGGGTGACTCGCTCAAGGACCCGAAGACCCGTCTGCAGGAATGGCTGCAGGCGCAGGGGCTGCCGTTACCGGCCTACGAACTCGTCGCGGCGAGCGGGCCGGCCCACGAGCAGCGGTTCGAGGTGTGCTGCCGCCTCAACCGGCCGGAGGCCGAGCAGACGGCGAGCGGGGCGAGCCGCCGCGAGGCCGAGCAGGAGGCGGCGCGGCGCCTGCTTGCCTCCCTGGTCACCCACCCGCCATCATGAGCCGCCTGGATCAACAGATGGATCAACAGATGGATCAACAGGACTACAGGTGCGGTTTCGTGGCAGTCCTCGGGCGGCCCAACGTGGGCAAGTCCACGCTGATCAACCGCATCGTGGGCCGCAAGATCAGCATCGTCACGCCCCGGCCGCAGACCACCCGGCACCGCATCCACGGCATCCGTGAGCAGGACGGCGCGCAGATCATTTTCGTGGACACCCCGGGCCTGCACGGCGACCCGCCCCGCGCGATCAACCGGGTGATGAACCGGGCGGCCACGGGTGCGGCGGCGGAAGCCGACCTGCTGCTGTTCCTGTTCGACGCCAGGGGCTGGCGGGACGGGGACCAGCTGGTACTCGATCGCATCCGTGCTTCGGGCCATCCCGTGATTGCGCTGGCCAACAAGGCCGACCTCGTGCGGCCGAAGGAACGCCTGCTGGAGACGCTGTCCGGGGTGGCGCAGAAGGCAGAGTTCGCCGAGATCGTGCCGCTCTCGGCGCGTACCGGCAGCAACGTGGAGCGACTGCTCGAACTCATCCCCCGCTACCTGCCGGTCTCGCCGCCCCTGTACGAGCCCGAGACGGTTACCGATCGCAGCGAAACCTTCCGCGCGGCGGAGCTGATCCGCGAGAAGCTGATGCTGAGGCTGCGCGACGAGTTGCCCTACGGACTCACGGTGGTGGTCGAGGGATTCACGCAGGGCGGCAGCGGCTACGACATCAACGCGGTCATCTACGTGGACAAAGCCTCCCACAAGGCCATCGTCGTCGGGCGCGGCGGCGGCGTGCTGAAGGCGGTGGGCACTTCCGCCCGGCGCGAACTGAAACGAATGCTGGGCGCGCCCGTGCACCTGGAGCTGTGGGTGAAGGTGCGCGAGAACTGGGCCGACAGCGAGAAGTACCTGCGCGAGTTCGGCTACGAGACCCGGTGAACCAGCGCTCCCGCATCGCCTCCCAGCCCGGCTTCCTGCTGCACAGCCGGCCGTTCCGGGATTCCAGCCAGCTGATCGAGATCGTCAGCCGGGATCATGGCCGCATCGGCCTCGTGGCCCGGGGCGTACGCTCCTCCCGCTCGCGTTACCGGGGCGTGCTGCGGCCCTTCGCGCCCCTGGAGCTGTCCTGGACCATCGCCGGAGACCTCGGCACGCTCACCGGCGCGGAGTCCGTCGGGCGCCTGCCCGCCCTGGCGGGCGATGCGCTGATGGCCGGGTTCTACGTCAACGAACTGGTGCTGAAGCTCACCCATCGGCACGACGCCCAGCCGGACGTCTACGCCGCCTACGAGGCGGCGGTGACCGGCCTGGCCAGCCGGCCCGACGTGGAGTTCACCCTGCGGCGCTTCGAGCTCAGGCTGCTGCGGGCCATCGGTTACGGCCTCGATCTGGAGCATGATATGGTTACCGGCCTGCCGGTGGAGGAGGGTGCCTGGTACCGGGTGAAACCGGCGCAGGGCGTGGCGCGGGTCACGGCCGACGGCCCGCACGCTTCCCTGTTCCGCGGAGCCGAACTCCGGGATATCGCCGCCGAACGGCTGCAGGACCCGGCGCTGCTGAAACGCGCGAGGCGCATCCTGCAGGCAGCCCTGGAGCATTGCCTGGAGGGCAGGGAGCTGAGCAGCCGGCGGGTGATGCGGGCGATGCGCCGGCGCGCCGAGGCCGGCGACGACGACGCGCGCTAGGAGCCGCCGGGCACGGCGGACCCGGTCACACACAGAAAGGCAGCGACATGCGGACACTGAAGCTCGGAGTGAACATCGATCACGTGGCCACCCTGCGCCAGGCGCGGGGCACCCGCTACCCCGACCCGGTGGAGGCGGCGTTCATCGCCGAGCGGGCCGGCGCCGACAGCATCACCGTCCACCTGCGCGAGGACCGGCGCCACATCCAGGAGCGGGACGTGCGGGTGCTGGCCGGCACGCTGCAGACACGCATGAACCTCGAGATGGCCGTGACCGCCGAGATGATCGCCATCGCCCGGGAACTGCAGCCGGCCGACTGCTGCCTGGTGCCGGAGAAACGCGAGGAGCTCACCACCGAGGGCGGCCTGGACGTGGTGTCGCGGCGGGACGAGGTGGCCGACGCGGTGCTGCAGCTCTCGGCGGCGGGCATCCGGCCGTCGCTGTTCATCGACCCCGATCCCGGGCAGTTGCGTGCGGCGTACGACTGCGGGGCACCCGTGGTCGAACTGCACACCGGTGGCTATGCGGATGCCGGCGCCGCGGAGCGGGCCGGCGAACTCGAGCGCATCCGCGAGGCGGCCCGCTTCGGCGCCGAGAACGGGTTGATCGTGCACGCCGGGCACGGGCTGCACTATCACAATGTCGAGCCCGTCGCCGCCATCCCGGAGATCGTGGAGCTCAACATCGGCCACGCCATCATCGCCCGGGCGGTCATCGAGGGGCTGGGACCGGCCGTTGCCCGGATGCGCGAGGTGATGCAGGGAGCGCGAGGCTCTTGATATTCGGCGTCGGCACGGACGTCGTAGAGATCTCCCGTATCGCCGATTCCTACCAGCGTTTCGGCGAGCATTTCGTGCGCCGACTGCTGATGCCGCGGGAAGCCGAGCTGTTCCGCCGCAACAAGCGGCCGGTGCGCTTCCTGGCCATGCGTTTCGCGGCCAAGGAGGCAGTGGTGAAGGCGCTCGGCACCGGCTTCGCCCACGGCATGTGGATACGCGACGCGGGCTTCGTGCCCGACTCCCGGGGCCGGCCGGTGGTGATCTTCTCCGAGCGCGGCCGGGAGGTATGCCGGCGGCTCGGCGTCGACAGCGCCCACGTCAGCCTCACCGACGAGGCGGGCCTGGTGCTGGCATTCGCCGTCGCTGAAGCCGGAGTCCAGCCGCCCAAAAACCATAATTCAAATGAAGAATAGATCCTGATGCATTGTTTTGCCTTTGATATCGAGACGATACCGGACATCGAGGCGGGCCGCCGACTGTGGGACCTGGGCGAGCTGTCGGACGACGACGTGGCCACGGCCATGAGCTTCAAACGGCTGCAGGAAGCCGGCACCGACTTCATGCCGCTGCACCTGCACCGGGTGGTTGCCATCTCCGTCGCGCTCAGGACCGGCGACAGCTTCCGCGTCTGGAGCCTGGGCGAGGCGGACGCCGACGAGGCGGAGATCGTGGCCCGCTTCTTCGACGGCATCGAGCGCTTCGCCCCCACGCTGGTGTCCTGGAACGGCAGCGGTTTCGACCTGCCGGTGCTGCATTACCGCGCGCTCCTGCACGGCGTGGTGGCGCAGCGCTACTGGGAGACCGGCGATACCGAGCGGGAGTACCGCTACAACAATTACCTCGGCCGCTTCCACTGGCGCCACATCGACCTGATGGACGTGCTTTCCGGCTACCAGGTGCGCGCCCGGGCCGGGCTCGACGACATCGCGGTGATGCTGGGTTTCCCCGGTAAGCTCGGCATGAGCGGCGACAAGGTGTGGGGCGCCTGGCAGGGCGGCGACATCGCCGGCATCCGCAACTACTGCGAGACCGACGTCATCAATACGTACCTCGTCTACCTGCGCTTCGAGTGCATGCGCGGGCGCATGTCGGCCGCGGACCTCGAGCGGGAATACGACCGGGTGCGCCAGGCCCTCTCCGAGAGTGGCGCTGCCCATTTTGCGGAGTTCCTGGACGCCTGGCAGGGCGCCGGCAGGCGCTGAGGGCCGCTGGCGTGGCGAGGAAGCAGCGCGAGCCGGAAGAGGCCCGCATCCTGGGTATCACCCATGAGGGGCGGGGTATCGCCGAGGTGCCCGGCAAGAAAGTATTCGTAGACGGCGCGCTGGCGGGCGAGCGGGTGCGCTTCGTGCGCGTGCGCCGGCGGAAAAACTACGACGAGGCGCGGCTGGAGGCCGTGCTGGAGGCCTCGCCGCACCGGGTCGAGCCGGGCTGCGCCGTCTACGGCCTCTGCGGCGGCTGCTCGCTGCAGCACCTGGCTGCGGAGCGACAGATCGAGGCCAAACAGCAGGTACTGCTCGACAACCTGGAGCGCATCGGCTGTGTCGTACCCGGGCAGGTGCTGGAGCCGCTGCGCGGACCGGCGTGGCACTATCGCCGCCGGGCGCGCCTGGGCGTGCGCTACGTCCGCGGCAAGGGCCGGGTGCTGGTGGGCTTCCGCGAGCGTTTCAAGCCTTACGTGACCGACACCGGGCGCTGCGAGGTACTGGCCGAACCCGTGGGCGGTCTGCTCGGGGAGCTCGCCGAGCTGATCGCAGGGCTCTCCGTCCGCGAGCTGATCCCCCAGATCGAGGTTGCGGTCGGAGACGACCTCACCGCCCTGGTACTCCGGGTGCTGCAGGTGCCGTCCGCGGAAGACGAGGCCCGCCTGCTCGACTTCGCGGCCGCGCACGGGCTCTGGTTCTTCCTGCAGACGGGCGGCGCGGAGACCGTCGAACCCTTGCCGGCCGCCGATGCCAGCCTGCCCGAACCGCTCTGCTATGGGTTGCCGGAATTCGATCTCGCCATCCGGTTCCGGCCGCTGGATTTCATTCAGGTCAACGGCGTGCTGAACCGGGCGCTGGTTTCGCGGGCGGTGGACTTGCTCGGTCCCGCACCCCACGAGCGGGTGCTCGATCTGTTCTGCGGTATCGGCAACTTCACCCTGCCGCTGGCCCGACGGTCCGGGGAGGTGCTCGGCATCGAGGGCAGTGCCGACCTGGTGCGGCGAGCCGAGGGCAACGCGGCGGCCAACGGACTCGGCAACGTCACCTTCCTGCAGCGGGACCTGGCGGAGCCCGATGCCTCGGAGCGCTGGCTGCGGGCCGACTGGGACCGGGTCCTGCTCGACCCGGCCCGGCCGGGCGCTGACGTGCTCGCCCGTCACTTCGCTGCGCGGCCGCCGCGGCGCCTCGTATACGTCTCCTGCCACCCCGGTACGCTGGCGCGGGATGCCGGTACGCTCACGGCGACGGGACGGCTGCGATTGTCTGCGGCCGGGGTTCTGGATATGTTCCCTCATACGAGCCACATGGAGTCCATCGCGGTTTTCGATAAAGTATGAACAAGGTCATAGTTTTGCACCCGATTTCGAAAGTACTTTGTCGAACCGGGACGATATTTTCCCCCCCGGCGCAGGAGCGGCGATGTCACTCGGCCCGCTAATGGCGGACATCGATGGGACGGAACTGACGCCGTCAGACCGGGAGTTTCTGATGCATCCGGCCGTCGGCGGCGTGATCCTGTTCAGCCGTAACTACCGCACGCCGGCCCAGCTGGCCGCGCTGACCGGGGCCATCCACGCCCTGCGCACGCCGCCGCTGCTGGTGGCCGTGGACCAGGAAGGCGGCCGCGTCCAGCGCTTCCGCGAGGGTTTCAGCGAGTTGCCGCCCGCCCGCTGGCTGGGACGCCGCTACGACGCGGACCCCGACACCGGTCGCCGGCTGGCCCGGCACGCCGGCTGGCTGCTGGCTGCCGAACTGGGTGCCGTCGGCATCGACTTCTCCTTCGCCCCGGTGCTGGACCTCGACTGGGGCCTCAGCGAGGTCATCGGCGACCGGGCCTTCCACGCAGCGCCCGAAACCGTGGGCGAACTGGCGTCAGCCTGCATGCACGGCATGCAGGATGCCGGTATGGCCGCGGTTGCGAAGCATTTCCCCGGGCACGGCGCGGTGGTACCGGATTCCCACGAGGAATTGCCCGTCGACCGTCGGCCCTTCGGCGAGATCATGGAGGACCTGAAGCCGTTCGAACGCCTGGTGCGGGCGGGTGTGCCGGGGGTCATGACGGCGCACGTCGTTTACAGCGAGGTGGACGCCCGGCCGGCTACCTTCTCCCGCTGGTGGATCGGCGAGGAGCTGCGCGGGCGCCTCGGCTTCGACGGCGCCGTCTTCTCCGACGATCTGAGCATGAAGGCTACGCAGAGCGTGGGCAGCATGTCCCGGCGGGCCCGGGAGGCGCTTCAGGCCGGCTGCGACATGGTGCTGGTCTGCAACGACCGGGCGCGGGCAGAGGCCACCGCCGAGGGACTCGGTGAGTACCGCCACCCACCGAGCCTGGTGCGCCTGGCCCGCCTGCACGGGCGGCGCAGGACGGGCCGGGAACGGCTGCTGGCCGGCGAGCGCTGGCAGGCGCTGCACGCCGAACTGGCGCAAGCCATGGACCGGCCGGTGCTGGAACTCGATGCCTGACGACCTCATTTTGCGCCCTGCCGGCGGCGTGCGCGTGCCCGTCGGCGCCGAGCGCATCGCCAGTCCGGCGGAGGTGGCGGCGGCATTCGACCGTCTGGCCGGCGCCATCGCCGCGCGGCTGACCGGGCGCGAACCGGTGCTGGTCGCGGTGCTCGAGGGCGGCCGCATGGCGGCGGCGGAGATCTCCCGCCGACTGATCATTCCCCACGTGAACGACACCCTCAGGGTGGGACGCTACGGCGACGGGTCGCGGGGCGGGGAGCTGCGCTGGCACGCGCTGCCGCAGACGCCGCTCGGCGGCCGGGCCGTGGTGATCGTCGACGACATCCTCGACGAGGGCATTACCCTGGCCGCCGTGGTGGGGCATTGCCGGGAGGCGGGTGCCGAAGAGGTGCTGACCTGCGTGCTGACCGAGAAGGACCTGCCCGACCGTGCCGCCCAACTCGAACCGGATTTCCGCGGCTTTCTCGTGCCGGACCGCTACATCGTCGGCTGCGGCATGGATTACCGGGGCCGATGGCGTGAGCTGCCCGGCCTCTACGCACTGGAGGATCCGACGTGACGGAGGACAGCGGTATTGCGGTGATCGGCGGCTCCGGACTGGAACGCATGCCCGGCGTGGAGGTGGTCGAGAGCCGGGAGACGACGACGCCGTTCGGTCCGCCGTCCGCCGCGCTCGTCCGCCTGTCCGTCTCCGGGCAGGGCTTCTGGTTTCTGTCCCGCCACGGTGCCGGCCACGACATCGCGCCCCACCGGGTGAACTACCGCGCCAATCTCTGGGCGCTGGACCAGCTCGGCGTCACCCGGGTCGTCGCGGTCAACGCGGTGGGGGTCGTCCCCGCGGAGCCGCCGCTGGGCTCCCTGGCGGTACCGGACCAGGTCATCGACTATACCTGGGGCCGGGAGTCCACCTTCTTCGACGGCGAGTCCGCTCCGCTGGAGCACGCCGACTTCACCGAGCCCTATGCCGCCGGCCTGCGCCAGGCGCTGATCCGCGAGGCCGACGCCCTCGGCATCCCCTGTCGGGCCGCCGGCGTCTACGGCGTCACCCAGGGCCCCCGGCTCGAGACCCGGGCCGAGGTGGATCGGCTGGCCGGCGAGGGCGTCGACTACATCGGCATGACCGGCATGCCCGAGGCCGTGCTGGCACGGGAGCTGGCGCTGGAATACGCTTGTCTCGCCGTGCTGGTCAACCGGGCGGCCGGCCGCGGGGAGGTCGCCATACACGCCGACCTCGAGGAAAATCTCATGCGCGGAGCGGAGGCGGCCAGCCGTGTGGCGCTGGCCCTGATCGCCGCGACCGGCACGACACCGGAAGGAGCCTGAGCCGCGATGAAGTCGCTGTCCAGGAATCTGCTGGAATCGCTGCTGCTCGGTCTGCCCGAGGGTGTGCTGGTGGCGGAGCGGCGGGACGGGGACTGGCGGGCCGTCTTCTTCAATCCCGCGTTCGGCGAACTGGCGCGGCTGGAGGCGGGCCGGCTGTCGGGCCAGAACCTGGAGCGCATCCTGGAGACGCTGGGCGGCCGTGACGAGTGGCCCCGGGTGGAGGGTGCGCTGGCGGCGGGGGAGCCGATCCATCTCATGGTGTATCCGGGCTCGCTGGACGAGCCCGGACCGGCGCTGTCGCTCACCGTATCGCCGCTGGAGGTTGGCGAAGGCATGGCCTGCGTCAGCTGCCATCTGGCGCTGCGCCAAGGCGCCGGTGCGGTGGCGGCGGACGGTCCGCCGAGCCCCACGGAGCCGCTGCCCGCGGAGCGGCGGGACGCCGCCACCGGGCTGGCGCCGCGGCCGTTCTTCGACGGTGTTCTGTCCCACGACTGGGCGCTGGCCCGTCGGGAATGCCACCGGCTCTGCCTGCTGGTCTTCCGCATCGAGGCATTCGGGGCGTATCTCGACACCTTCGGCCGGCATGCCACCGAATCCATGGTGCGGCGGGTCGCACGCTGCATCACCCGGCGTCTGCGCCGCGCGAGCGACATCGCCTCACGGTTGGAGGAGGACTGTATCGTGGCGCTGGTACACGGAGGCGACGAGGCGGCCGTGCACGCCTTCGCCGATTCCATCACCGCCCAGGTGCGGGAACTGGGTATCCATCATCCGCACTCGCCGGTGGGCCGCTTCGTCACGGTGCGCTGTACGGTGACGGCCGCGCTGCCCGATGCGGAGCGGGATCCGGAGGAGTTCGTCATGGACGCCCTGGCCTCGCCGGCCGAGCCCTGAACCGTCAGCCGGACTCCGTACCCGGGGGCATGGGGTCTTCACCGGCGCCGCCTGCTTCACTACCGTCGGCCTCACCGGGTTCGGGGGATTCCTCCTCCGGTTCCACCGGCGTGACCTTCGCGAGTACGCCGTAGCGGGAATGATCGTAGTAGTGGAGTTCGCCGCTGCGCATCTTGCGCCGCTCGCGGAGCCGATAGACGTCCGGCTGCAGGGCATCGAGCGGCTCCTCTTGCGCCACGCCGTAGAGCGGCAGCGGCCGCGGCGCAGGTTGCGATGCGGCCCGGCCCCCGCCCGCCGCCGACCACAGTTCCAGGTCCAGAACCAGGTGCAGGAAGCGGGAGCGGTAGAGCCGCGCCTCGCCGCGCAAGCGCTTCGGCAGCTCGGCCAGGCGTGCCAGGTCCAGCGGCTGTGAAGCGTCCGGATCGTAGCCCGGCTGTTGCCAGGCGACGTGCAGCAGCGTCTCGTAGCCGTTTGCGTTGGCGAGGCGCCGATAGACTTCGGCCAGTTCCCGCTCTTCCTCCGGCAACGGCATGAAACGCAACACCGGTTCCTCCGGCTCGCCGTCCGCGCTGGTCTCGTCCCCGGCGTCGCCGGCAGCCACCGGCGCGGGTTCTCCGGCGGCTGTTGCCGCATCCGGATCGGTATCGCCCCGTTGCTCGTCCTCCGCCGGTACGGCTAGCGCCGGCGCGGACCAGTCCTCCGTCGTGCCGGCAAGGGCGTCGCCGTACTCGAAGACGATGAGCTCCACGCGGTATTGCTCGAGGGGCTCGGTCTCCTGCGCATCGGCCGGCGTAGCCGCGCCGGCCCGGTCCGCAGGCGCTTGCCGGGCGTCCAGCGAGCCGGCGGCGAGCAGGGCAGCCAGCAATCCGGCAAGCGCCGTGGCGGGGACGGTCTTCGACGATGGAGTGCCGGCGAACATCGCGCTAGCTTGCCATCGCCTCACGCCCTGCGCCAGCGGCGAGGCGGGCGAGCAGCCGCTGCAAGTGTTCCACCCGTTCGTCCACCTCGGGCAGCGGCGTGCGGAAGGTCAGCCGGTCGTCGTTTTTCAGGCGGTAGATGCTGCCCGGCTCCTGGATGAGTTCGATCAGGGTGATCGGCTCCACGGCCGGGTCCGGCCCGAACTGCACGGCACCGCCCTCCGGGCCCACGTCGATCTTGCGAATGCCCAGCGGCTCGGCGGCGGTGCGCAGGCCGGCCGTTTGCAGCAGCCGGCGCGCGGGCTCCGGCAGCAGGCCGAAGCGGTCGATGAGTTCGACCTGCAGTTCACGGAGTTCTTCGGCCGTCTGCGTCCCCGCGATGCGCTTGTACAGCACCAGGCGCAGGTGCACGTCCGGCACGTAGTCTTCCGGCAGCAGGGCGGGACAGTGCAGGTTGATCTCGACGCCGCCGTGCAGGGGCTTGTCGAAGTCCGGCTGCTCGCCCCGGCGCAGACTCTCCACCGCCCGCTGCAGCATTTCGGTGTACAGCGCGAAGCCGATCTCCTGGATCTGCCCGCTCTGCTCGTCACCGAGCAGTTCGCCCGCGCCGCGGATCTCGAGATCGTGGCTGGCCAGCGCGAAGCCCGCGCCGAGGTCCTCCAGCGAGTCGATGGCCTCCAGCCTCTTCACCGCGTCCGCCGTCATGGCGGCCTTCGGCGGGGCGATCAGATAAGCGTAGGCGCGGTGATGGGAGCGTCCCACCCGCCCGCGCAGCTGGTGCAGCTGGGCCAGCCCGAAGCGGTCTGCCCGGTTGATGACGATGGTGTTCGCCGTCGGCACGTCGATGCCGCTCTCGATGATGGTGGTGCAGAGCAGAACGTTGAAGCGGCGGTGATAGAAATCCAGCATCACCTGTTCGAGTTCGCGCTCCGGCATCTGGCCGTGGCCCACCCGGATGTCGGCCTCCGGCACCAGTTCGGCCAGCTTCTGGCGCACCCGCTCGATGTCCTCGACCCGGTTGTGGACGAAATAGACCTGGCCGCCGCGTTTGATCTCGCGCAGGCAGGCCTCGCGCACCATGGCGTCGTTCCACTGGCTCACGAAGGTCTTCACGGCGAGGCGCTCGGACGGCGGGGTGGTGATCAGCGAGAGTTCCCTGAGTCCGCCGAGCGCCATGTTCAGGGTACGCGGGATCGGGGTGGCCGTGAGCGTGAGCACGTCGACGTCGGCGCGCAGGGCCTTCAGCGCTTCCTTGTGACGCACGCCGAAGCGGTGTTCCTCATCCACGATGACGAGGCCGAGATCCCGGAACAGCGAGGTGTGCTGCAGCAGCTTGTGCGTGGCGATGACGATGTCTACCTTGCCCGCGGATACGTCGGCCAGCACGGCGTCGGTCTCCTTGCGGGAGCGGAACCGGGACAGGACCTCGATGCGCACCGGCCAGTCGGCGAAGCGGTCGAGGAAGGTCTGGGAGTGCTGCTGGGCGAGCAGGGTGGTCGGCACCAGCATGGCCACCTGCTTGCCGGCCTGCACGGCCATGAACGCGGCCCTGAGCGCCACCTCGGTCTTGCCGAAGCCGACGTCGCCGCACACCACCCGGTCCATGGAGCTGGCCGTGCGCATGTCGGCGAGCACCTCGTCGATCACCCGCTGCTGGTCCTCGGTGGGCTCGAACGGGAAGTCGGCCTCGAAGGCCCGGTAGTCGTGCTCGTCCAGGCGGAACGCGTGGCCGGGGCGGGCGGCCCGGCGGGCGTAGACGTCGAGCAGTTCGGCTGCGACGTCGCGCACCTTCTCCGCGGCCCGGCGTTTCGCCCGGTCCCACTGGTCGCTGCCCAGGCGGTGCAGGGGCGCATTCTCCGGTGCGGCGCCCGTGTAGCGGGAGATCAGGTGCAGTGAGTGCACGGGCACGTAGAGCTTGTCGCCTTCCGCGTACTCCAGGGTCAGGAACTCTGCGGGTATCTCGCCGACCGCCAGCGTGGTCAGTCCCAGGTAGCGGCCGACGCCGTATTCCTCGTGCACCACCGGCGCGCCCTCGCGCAGGTCGCTCAGCTGGCGGATGATGTTCTCCGGGTCGCGGCTGGCGCGCCGCCGCCGGCTCGCCTGCCGTGCCCGTTCGCCGAACAGACTCTGCTCCGGGACAATGGCGAGTCCGGCCGCCGGCAGGATGGCGCCGGCTTCCAGCGGGCCCAGGGCGATCGCCAGACCCGTATCCGCGCTGGCGAACGCCTGCCAGTCGCCCAGCCGCTCGGCGGGCCGCCCGAGATCCGTCAGCAGATCGCCCAGCGCCTCGCGGCGCCCGGCAGACTCCGCGGTGAACAGCACGCGGCCGTCGAAGCCGTCCAGGAATTCCGTCAGCGCGCCGGCGGCTTCCTCCCGACGGCTGTCGAGACGCAGCACCGGCACCGGCTTCGAGCCGAAATCCCTGCCTTCGCCCGGCAGCGGCTTGTTCGCCGACAGGAGCAGGCGCGGGCGTGCGGCCAGCCGTTCGCGCACGGCGTCGACGGGCAAGAACGCCTCGTCCGGATCCAGTACGGGCCGGTCCGGGTCCAGGGCGGCGAGGGCGTGGCGTTCTTCGATCTCACCGCGAAACGCCTGCAGGGCGTCGTCCAGGTCCGCCCCGGCGGCTGCCAGCGCGTTGGCCGGCAGATAATCGAGCAGCGTCGCCGTCGCATCGAAGAACAGGGGCAGATAGTACTCGATGCCGCCGTGGGCGATGCCTTCGGAGATGTCCCGGTAGATCGGTGAGCGAGCGGCCTCGCCGGCGAAGCGGGCCCGGTAACGACGGCGGAAGCCGCGCACGGCGTCCTCGTCCAGCGGCGCCTCCCGGGCCGGCAGGATCTCGATGCTATCGAGTGAATCGCCGGACAGCTGGGTCTCGGGGTCGAAGGCGCGCAGTGTGTCGATCTCCTCGTCGAAGAGGTCGATGCGGTAGGGTTCGCGCGCCCCCATGGGGAACAGATCGATGATGGCACCGCGCACCGCGAACTCGCCGTGCTCGGAGACCTCGGGCACGCGCAGGTAGCCGCCGGCTTCCAGGCTGCGGATGAAGGTGTCCCGGTCCAGGGTCTCGCCGGTGTGCAGAGCCAGCGCCCGCGCGGCCACGTAGTCCGTGGGCGGCAGCCGCTGCATCAGGCAGGGAGCCGCGACCACCACGATGCCGCGCGCGAGTCCCGGCAGGCCCGCCAGGGTGGCCAGGCGTTCGGACACGATGTCCTGGTGGGGCGAGAAGCTGTCGTAGGGCAGGGTCTCCCAGTCCGGGAAATGCAGCACGGGGGTGTCCGGGCCGGTGAAAAAGTCCAGCGCGGCCTCGAGCCGGTCGGCGTCCCGCGCCGAGGCGGCCACGGCCAGCACCGGTCCCGCGTGGCGGCCGGCAGCCTCGGCGATGGCGAGTGCATCCGCATCGCCCACGAGCCCGCCCCAGCGCACGGGCGATGCGCCGGTTGCAGGCAAATCCGGTCTGCGCAGTAGTACGGCGGTCATATGAAAAACGGCCACCCTGCGGCGGCACGGAAAAACGAACGGGCCGCCCTGCGGCGGCCCGTCAGTATCTCATAACCGGCTTGTCGTTGCCCGCCCCTGGAGGCAGTGGCGGCGGCGGGCTCAGTCGGCGCTGCCCCGCTTCAGCACGGCGTGGATGACCCGGTTATGCTCGAAATAGACCACGAACTCCGGGTACTCCCAGCGCGTGATCGGCGGTTCGCCGACCGGCGCGCGGCGCATGGCGGGCTGACCCCAGTTCTCCTGCACCTTCTCCATGGTCGTGCCCCGGCTCGGCCGGTCGCCGCCGGTCAGCATGGCATGCCCGGTGTCCGTGTCGAGCGTCTCGGCCTGCGCCGCACTGCCCAGCGCGAGCATCGGGCCGACCAACAGGGCGGCAAGCGTCAGTTTCAGGCTCTGCATGGCGGCTCTCCGCTTCGAAACCGGCTCGAATATAGCACCGCCCGGATTGAGGAAAAATGTCGTAGTGCGTAGATTTGCCGGAATTTTTGTTGTAGGGAGCCGGCCGTGGAGTTCGACCGCCCATTGCGCGAGGCCCGTCTGGTGCGGCGCTACAAGCGCTTTCTCGCCGACGTGGAGTTTGCCGACACCGGCGAGGCGTGCACCGTGCACTGCCCGAACACTGGCGCCATGACCGGCTGCGCCGAGCCCGGCTCCCGGGTCTGGGTGAGCCGGGCGGACAACCCGCGGCGCCGCTATGCCTGGACCTGGGAACTGGTGGAGACGGCGGCCGGGACGCTGGTGGGCATCCACACCGGCCGGACCAACGCCATCGTCGGCGAGGCCCTGGAGGCAGGCCGGATACCGGAGCTTGCCGGTTATCTTGCCGACGGCGGCGGAGTGCGGCGGGAGGTGCGCTACCCGGACTCCCGCAGCCGGGCGGATTTCCTGCTCGGCGCGGGGCCTCCCTGCTGGGTTGAGGTCAAGAACGTCACGGCGGCGGTCAGCGGCGGCCGGGCCGTGTTTCCCGACGCCGTCAGCGCGCGGGCCTCGGCGCACATGCGGATGCTGACGCAGCGGGTGCGTGCCGGCGAGGCCGCCGCACTGGTCTTCTGCGTCCAGCGGGACGACGTGGACGTGGTAGCACCGGCCCGCGAGATCGACCCGGCCTACGCGGAGGCGCTGGGTGCGGCGGCCGGCGCGGGCGTGCAGGTCCTCGCCTGGAGTGCCGGCGTGACGCCGCACGGCATCCGCCTCGACCGCCCGCTGGAGGTGGACATCGCCGGTTGAGCCGGCAGTCATTGTGGTTGGGTTGTGGTCTAATCCCGCCATGGCCGGCATGAAGGGACCGCTGGAACTCGCGATCGGACTCCGATACCTGCGTGCGCGCCGGCGGACCCGCTTCGTTTCCTTCATCACGCTGGCCTCGTCCATCGGTATCGCGGTGGGCGTGGCGGCCCTCATCGTCATCCTGTCCGTGATGAACGGGTTCGAGAACGAACTGCGCAGCCGGCTGCTCAGCATGACCGCCCATGCGTCGGTGACCGGCGCGGACGGCACGCTGGAGCGCTGGCCCGCCGTGCTCGAACGGGTGGCGGCGGAGCCCGGGGTGGAAGCGGCGGCGCCCTACGTCGAGTTCGAGGCGATGGCCCGCTCCCGGGCCGGGCTGCAGCCCCTGTTCGTCACCGGTATCGACCCGGTGCTGGAAACCGGTGTCTCCGCCGCCGCCGCCAGCATGGTTTCGGGCCGGCTCGAACGCCTGCAACCGGGCACCTTCAATATCGTGCTGGGCCGGCTGCTGGCGATCAATCTCGGCGTACGCGTCGGCGACGAGGTGATGTTGCTGATCCCGCGGCTGACGGACGGCGAGGTACGGCCCGAACTGCGGCGCTTCGGTGTGGCAGGCATCTTCGAGGCCGGCCTGCAGGACCACGACGCGTCGCTGGCGCTCGTCGCGCTCGCCGACGCAGCCGCCATCCGGCGTCTCGGCGACGCGGTCACCGGCATCCGTGTGAAGACCGACGACGTCATGCGGGCGCCGTCGATTGCGGAGTCGATTGCGGCGGCGCTGGAAGAGGGGCCGGGCAGGGGCTACGAGACCAGCGACTGGAGCCGGCAAAACGCCAGCTATTTCCGCGCGGTAAGACTCGAGAAGACCATGATGTCGCTGATCCTCTCGCTCATCGTGGCGGTGGCCGCCTTCAACATTGTCGCCAGCCTCGTGATGGTGGTGACCGACAAGGAGACCGACATCGCGATCCTGCGCACCCTGGGTATGGCGCCCGGCAGCGTCATGCGCGTGTTTCTCACCCAGGGCCTGGTGATCGGCTGGGTCGGCGCCATCGGCGGCGTCGCGCTGGGTACGCTGCTGGCGGTCAACGTGCCGGTGATCGTGCCGGTGCTGGAACAGGCATTCGGCTTCCAGATCATGCCCGGCGACGTCTACTACGTCACCGAGATCCCCTCCGATCTGCAACTGGCCGACGTCGTGGCGATCGCCGTCGCTGCGCTGGCGCTGACCGGTCTGGCCACCCTGTACCCCGCGCGGCGGGCCGCGGCGGTGGAGCCGGCGAGGGCGCTGCGTTATGACTAGCCCGGCGTCGCCAGCGTCCCCGGCATCGCCGGCATCACGATACTGGGAATGGCTGGTGGGCACCCGCTACGTGCGCTCGCGGCAGCGCAACGGCTTCGTTTCTTTCATCTCCCTGATCTCGATGGCCGGTATTGCGGTGGGCGTGATGGTGCTCATCGTCGTGCTGTCCGTGGTGAACGGCTTCGAGCGCGAACTGCAGGAGCGCATCCTGGCCATGTCGGCCGAGGCGACCATCGAGGGTTCGGGCGGCCGGCTGGAGGAGTGGCGCCGGTTGGCGGACGGGGCACTGGCCGATCCGCGGGTGCAGGCGGTGGCCCCCTTCGTCGCAGGCCAGGGCCTGGTGGCGGGCGCCGAGCGCATGAGCGGGATCGCCATCCGCGGCATCGATCCGGCGCGCGAGAAGGCGGTATCGGGCATCGAGGGGTTGATGCAGGAAGGCTCGCTCGCCGAACTGGAGCCGCGTGCCTACCGGGTGATCCTCGGCGTGGACCTGGCGGACGCGCTGGGGGTCGGGCCAGGCGACCGGGTGCTGCTGATGCTGGCCGAGGGCGTGGTCACACCGGCGGGGCTGATCCCGCGCATGCGCCGCTTCACCGTCGCCGGCATCTTCCGCGCCGGCATGTACGAATTCGACCGCCGCCAGGTCTTCATGCACATCGACGACGCGGCGCGGCTGTTCCGGCTGGGCGACGACGTCAGCGGCCTGCGGCTGGCGCTGGGCGACCTCTTCGGCGCGCCGACCATCGTTCGCGAGGTGGCCACCGCGCTCGGCGGCGGCGTGCTGGTCAGCGACTGGACGCGACGCCATTCCGGCTTCTTCCGCTCCATTCAGATCACCAAGTCGATCCTGTTCGTGATTCTGCTGCTGGTGATCGCGGTGGCGGCCTTCAATATCGTCTCGACCCTGGTGATGGTGGTGAAGGACAAGCAGCGCGACATCGCGATCCTGCGCACGGTCGGCGCGCCGCCGGGCGGCATCCTGGCGGTGTTCGTGATCCAGGGGGCGGTCATCGGCGTCATCGGCACCGCCGCCGGACTGGCGCTGGGCGCGTTGCTCACGCTGAACCTGGAGACCGTCGTGGGCTTCGCCGAAGGGGTGCTGGGCTTCAAGTTCCTGGCGCCGGACGTATATTTCATCAGCGACCTCCCCGCGGACCTGCGCGCCGGCGATCTGGCGCTGATCGCGGGCGTGGCGCTGGCGCTCTCGCTGCTCTCGACACTGTACCCGGCCTGGCGGGGCGCGCGCACCGATCCGGCGGATGCGCTGCGGTTCGACTGATTTCGGGTCGCATCGGCGAGAAACGGCGGCGGTCGCCGGGCGCGCGGATGCGCAGACTAGGCAAGGAAGAGAACATTGACGGAACAGGCTGAAGCGGTCATAGAGTGCCGGGGGCTGACACGCAGCTTCCGCGAGGCGGGCGGCGAACTGACGGTGCTGGAGGGCGTCGATCTCACGGTGGCGGCCGCCGAGCGGGTGGCCATCGTCGGCGCCTCCGGATCGGGCAAGACCACGCTGCTGCAGTTGCTCGGCGGGCTGGATGCACCGACGGGGGGCGAGATCAGCATCTGCGGCAACGCGATGCACCGGCTCGCCGACCGCGAGCGGGGCCGGCTGCGCAACGAGGCGATCGGCTTCGTCTACCAGTTCCACCACCTGCTGCCGGAATTCACGGCCCAGGAGAACGTGGCCATGCCGTTGCTGATCCGCCGGGTGGAGCGCGCCGGCGCCATGGAGTCGGCCCGGGAACTGCTGTCCCGGGCGGGGCTCGCCGCGCGTACCGAGCACAAGCCGGGTGAGCTGTCCGGCGGCGAACGCCAGCGGGCGGCAGTGGCCCGCGCGCTCATCACCCGTCCGCGAGTGGTGCTCGCCGACGAGCCCACCGGCAACCTGGACGGCCATACCGGCGAGCAGGTGCTCGACCTGATGCTGGAGCTGAACCGGGAATACGGCACGAGCCTGGTGATCGTGACCCACGATCTGCGCATCGCCGGCCGCATGGACCGGCAGCTGGAGTTGAGGGACGGCCGCCTGGCGGCGGTCTAGTCCCGTCCGGCGCCGGCCTCGCGACCGCCTGACTCGCGTATGGCACGGCGCCGGCGCGCCCGCACGTAGCCGCTGACCGACACCCGCCAGATCAGGTTCAGCGAAAAGTAGCCGACGGCGGCGGTGGCGCTGCCCAGGATGAAGCAGCCGAGCAGGAAGGGCTGCCAGATGCCCACCATCTCCGACACGGACTCGGCGGGGATGTCCACGTTGGGCCGGGTCCGCATCTCCAGGATGGCTGCACCCACCCGGTAGGCTGCGTAGTAAAAAGGAGCCATGGTCACCGGATTGGTGATCAGCGTAGCGAGGACGGCGACAGGGATGTTCACCCGCAGGGCCAGCGCGACCAGCGCCGCGATAATGCTGTGGCCGGGCACCGGTATCCAGGCGCAGAACAGGCCCACGCCGAAGGCGGGCACGATGCTGCGCCGGCGTGTGCTCCAGATGCGGGGCTCGTGCAGGATGCGCTCGAACGGGCGCATGTACCACTGCCGGGCCACGGCGTGGCGGTCGAACTTCAGGCGGCGGAAGAAACGTCTCGGCATGGTCCCTGCGGGGCGCGGCGTCCGGGCGGCGTCATCTTAACGGATCGGGGCGGGGGATTCCGGCGGATGGTACGAACCGCGCTCGCGTTACTCGCCGGCATGCTGCTGGCCGCCCGGCTGCCCGGGCTGCCGCCGGTGCCGCTGATCGGCACGGCCCTCGCGCTGGGCATCGCCGGAGCGCTGCTGCGCGCCGTGCGGCTGCCGGCCGTCGCCCTCGCCGGGGCGGCCTGGTTTGCGCTGCATGCCCACTGGCAGCTCGCCGACCGTCTGCCGGCGGCCGACGACCGCACGGAGACGTCCGGCGTGTTCGTCATCGAGGACTTCCCCCGCCACCGCGGGCGTGCCGTAACCTTCGTCGCGCGCGGCACCGACGCGGCGCTGCCGAAGCGTATCCGGCTGAACTGGTACGAGCCCGCGGCGGTCCCGCGCATCGGCGAGCGCTGGCAGTTCACCGTGGTGCTGCGCGCGCCGCGGGGGATGGTCAATCCGGGGGGATTCGACTACGAGCGCTGGCTGTTCACCCGCGGCATCGGTGCCAGCGGCTATGTTCGCGGCGAGGGCCGACGGCTGGGCGGGCCGGCGCCGGGCAGGCTGGCCTGGTGGCGGTCCCGGCTCGAGCGGGGTCTCGCCTCCGGCCTGCCGGAGGGCCCGGGGCGCGGCGTGATGGTGGCGCTCGCCACGGGCAGCCGGCACCGGCTGGAGGCCGAGGCCACGGAGCTCTTCCAGGCCACCGGTACTTCGCACCTGATGGCCATCTCCGGGCTGCACGTGGGCCTCGTCGCGGGGCTGGTGTTCGCCCTCGCCGGGCGCATCCCGGGCTCCGGGAGCCGCGACCGGGCCGCGCTGCTGGCGATGATCGCGGCCACGGCCTACGGTCTGCTGGCCGGCTTCGCCACCCCGGTGCGCCGTGCATTGCTGATGCTCGCCACCCTGTTGCTGGCGGGGCGCTGGCGGCGGCCGGTCGGGCCTGCGGCCGGTCTGTCACTCGCCCTGGTGGTCGTCCTGCTGGTGCAGCCACTCGACTCTCTCACTCCCGGCTTCGCGCTGTCCTTCGGTGCGGTGGCCGCCATCCTGGCCATTGCCGCGGGCGACGCGGCCAGCGGTGCGGGCACGGTTGCCGCCGGACCGCTGCGGGCACTCGTCTCCCTGCAATGGCGGCTGTGGCTGCTGCTGCTACCGCTCACCTTCCTGTTCTTCGACCGGGTCGCCTGGGCGGCCATCCCCGCGAATCTGATCGCGATCCCGGCGTTCGGGCTGTTCATCGTACCGGCGACGCTGGCGGGGGCCATCGCCGCAGCACTCGGCGGTCTTGCGCAGACGCCGGCGGCCTGGCTGCTCGGCGTGACCCATGCCGCGCTCGGCCTCGTGCTGACGGCCCTCGAGTGGCTGGCTGCCCTGCCGGGAGCCGATTACCGGCCGCCGGGACATGGTTGGGCCGTGGCCGCACTGACCCTGCTGGCTGCCGCCGCGCTGCTGCTGCCCCGACGCCTGCCCGGGCGCTGGTTGCCGGCGTGGTTGCTCCTCGCGCTGGTGCTCTGGCGGGCTCCGCCCGTGCCGTCGGGGTGCGTCCGGGCCGACGTGCTCGACGTGGGCCAGGGCCTCGCGGTGCTGGTCCGCACGGCCGGTCACTCCATGCTCTACGATGCCGGACCGGCCTATGCCAGCGGATCGGATGCCGGCGAGCGGGTGGTCGTGCCGGCCTTGCGGGCGCTGGGCGTCGACGGCCTGGACCTGCTGCTGCTGAGTCATGCCGACAACGACCACGCCGGCGGCGGCGCCAGTGTGGCGGCCGTCGTGCCGGTGAACCGTGTCGTCAGCGGCGAACCGGGGGAACTGGAGAGACTCGCGGCGGAGCCATGTAGCCGGGGCGATGCCTGGACCTGGGACGGCATCGGTTTTCGCATACTCTGGCCCCCGGCGGCCGGTGCCGACGGCAACGACAGCTCCTGTGTGCTGGAGATCGCCGCCGGCGGGCGCCGTCTGCTGCTGCCCGGCGACATCGAGCGCGAGGGCGAACGCCGGCTGCTGGCGGCCGGCGGCGTGCGGCCGGCCGACGTCGTGCTGATGCCCCATCACGGCAGTGCCACCTCGTCGAGCGGGGCCCTGGTGGCGGCGCTGACTCCCCGGCTTGCCATCGCCACCGCGGCCTGGCGCAACCGCTGGGGCTTCCCCCGGCCGGAGGTGACCGGGCGCTGGCGCGGTGCCGGTGCCCGGGTGCTGGGCACCGGGGAGCACGGCGCGCTGGCGATTACCCTGTGCGCCGACGATCGCGGCGTGCGTGTGAGCGCCCTCCGGGAGTCACGGCGGCGCCTCTGGTCGCCTCCGCCGGACTCCGCGGCTTCTGGTACCGGCAGTTCCTAGCAGGTATATTTTTGTTTTCTGGCGCAGCCTGGGATTATGGTCGAAATCGTTAAAGCCGGCGGCTGGCTGATGCTGCCCATTATCCTGTGCGCGGTCGTCGCCATGGGCATCATGCTGGAGCGTTTCTGGTCCCTCAAACAGGAGCGGGTGGTGCCGCAGGATCTCACCGCCCGCGTCTGGGGCTGGATCAGGAAGAACGAGCTGACCCAGAGCCACGTCCAGTCGCTGCACCAGGGTTCGCCGCTGGGCCAGATTCTGGCCGCGGGGCTCGTCAATCGTAACCGGGACCGGGCGGTGATGAAGGAGAGCGTCGAGGACACCGGCCGCCACGTGGTGCACGAGCTCGAGCGCTATCTGGATACCCTCGGCACGATCGCGGCCATCTCGCCGCTGCTGGGTCTGCTCGGCACGGTGCTCGGCATGGTGGAGGTGTTCACGGCCATCACCACCCAGGGCGTCGGCGATCCCGGCGCGCTCGCGGGCGGCATCTCCGAGGCCCTGATCACGACGGCCGCCGGCCTGACCGTGGCCATCCCTTCGCTGATCGGCTACCGCTACTTCCGCAGCCGGGTGGATGCGCTGGTGGTGCAGATGGAAAAGGAGGCTCTGAAACTCGTCGAAGCCGTGCAGCGCCGGCGCGACGCAGGCCAGCGTCACCCATGAATCTCGGCAGCCGTGCACGGGAAGAGCCGGAGGTAAACCTGACGTCGTTGATCGACGTCGTGTTCCTGCTGCTGATCTTCTTCATGGTCTCCACCAGCTTCGTGAAGGAGTCGCGGCTCACGATCACGTTGCCCGAGGCCGCGAGCGAGGCGCCGGCGGCGCAGGCCGACCGCCTCGAGGTGGCCATCACCGCGGCCGGCACGCTGCTGGTCAACGGCCGGGAGCTGGTGAACAACAGTCCCGCCACGCTGCGCCGGGCACTGCTCGAGGTATCCGGAGGCGACACCGCGCTGCCGGTCACCATCGTGGCCGATGCCGACGCCCGCCATCAGTCCGTGGTGACGGTCATGGACGTGGCCGGGCGCATGGGCTTCGTGAAGATCGACATCGCCACCATTGCCGGCGAGGAGTGACGGAGCGGGCCATGGCCATCGTCTCCGTCGACTCCCACGGCCTCTCGGTCTATCGGCGCCTGCTCGGCTACACCGCCGAACACCGGCTCGTACTGATACTCGCGGGCATCGCGATGGCGCTTTCGGCGCTGGTGGAGGCGGGTATCGCGATGCTGATGGAGCCGCTCATGGACGAGACGCTGCTCGCGCGCAACGAGAGCGTTGCGGCCTGGATGCCCGCCGCGTTCGTCGCCGCCTTCCTCGTGCGCGGGCTCGCCGGTTTCGGCTCCGAGTACGGGCTCGGCTGGATCGGGCGGCGTATCATCACCACGCTGCGCGGCGAAACCTTCGACAAGTATCTGGTGCTGCCCGCCGCGTTCTTCGATACCCGTTCCTCCGGGCCGCTGCTGTCGAAGATGACCTACAACATCGAGATGGTGGCCGAGTCCGCCACCAACGTGGTCACGGTGCTCATCCGCGACACGCTGAAAATCATCTCGCTGCTGGCGGTCATGATCTACCAGAGCCTGATACTCACCGCCTTCGTGGCGCTGGTGGTGCCGCTGATCGCGGTGCTGATCAGCTATCTCAGCAAGGTCTTCCGCCGCTACTCCCAGCGCATCCAGAACTCGGTCGGAGACGTCACACAGGTGACCGAGGAGGCGGTGCAGGGCCACCGGGTGGTGAAGGTGTTCAACGGCCAGGGCTACGAGCGCCGGCGTTTCGGCGACGCCAATGAGAACAACCGGCGTCTGAACATGAAGCTGGTCGCCGCAAAGGCCGGCGGTATCGCCGTCACCCAGATGCTGTTCGCCGTCGGCGTGGCGGGCGTGGTGTACGTGGCCGGCATGCAGTCGCTGGAGGGTGAGCTGACGCCTGGCACGTTCACGGCGTTCATGACGGCGATGGTGTTCCTGCTCGACCCGTTGCGACGTCTCACCAACATGAATGCCCCGCTGCAGCGGGGCATCGCGGCTGCCGACAGCGTCTTCGAGGTGCTGGACATGGAACCCGAGCAGGACACCGGCACCCGGGAGGTGGAGCGGGTGGCCGGCAAGGTGGAGTTCCGCGACGTGAGTTTCGCCTACGCCGAGGAGAAAGGCGTGGTGCTGAGGGATGTCAATCTCCTGGTCGAACCCGGCCGCACCGTCGCCATCGTGGGCCGCTCGGGCAGCGGCAAGTCCACGCTGGTGAGTCTGCTGCCCCGCTTCTACGAGGCCGACTCGGGCGAGATCCTGCTCGATGACTGCTCCGTGCGGGATTACACGCTGGCGAGCCTGCGCGCGCAGATCAGCCTGGTCAGCCAGGACGTCGTCCTGTTCAACGACACCATCGCCAACAACCTCGCCTACGGTTCAGCGGGGCGAGTCGAGCGTGAGGACATCGAGCAAGCGGCCGAGCATGCCTACGTCATGGAGTTCGTGCGCGAACTGCCACTCGGCCTGGAGACGGTGGTGGGCGACCGCGGCGTGCTGCTCTCCGGCGGCCAGCGCCAGCGGATCGCGATCGCACGGGCGCTGCTGAAGAACGCGCCGGTGCTCATCCTGGACGAGGCGACTTCCGCGCTCGACAGCGAATCCGAGCGGCGTATCCAGCGTGCCCTGGCCGAGCTGATGCAGAACCGCACGACCCTGGTCATCGCCCATCGACTGTCCACCATCGAGAACGCCGACCTCATCGTCGTGATGGCAGGCGGGCGGGTGGTGGAGACGGGCAGCCACGACGAGCTGCTGCGCCGCGACGGCGCCTATGCGATGCTCCACCGCATGCAGTTCAGCGAAAACCAGGGCTGAGGATGCGCCGCTGGCTGGAAGGCGTCTGGTATGGCGGAGGCACCGGTGGCAGCCTGCTCCGCCCGCTGGGCGCGCTGTTCGCCTTTCTGGTCGGCCTGCGGCGCCGGCTGTTCGAGGCAGGCGTGCTGCCGCGCCGCGAAGTGGGCGCGCCGGTGATCGTGGTCGGCAACATCAACGTGGGGGGTACCGGCAAGACGCCGCTGACCCTCTGGCTTGCGCGTCGGCTTGCCGAGCGCGGCCGCCGGCCGGGTATCGTCAGCCGCGGCTACGGCGGCGACCCGGGGCCGCGGCCGCTGCGGGTGGAAGCCGACTCGGATCCGGGTCGGGTGGGAGACGAGGCGCTGATCTTCGCCCGTCATACGGGTTGCCCCGTGTACGTGCATCCGGACCGGGTGGCGGCCGCCAGGGCCGCCGTGGCGGCCGGCGCCGATGTCATCGTCTCCGACGACGGCCTGCAGCACTACCGGCTGGCCCGGGACGTGGAAATCGCCGTGGTCGACTTCGACCGCGGCCTGGGCAACCGCCGCTGCCTGCCTGCCGGGCCGTTGCGCGAGCCGCCCGAGCGGCTCGACACCGTCGACCAGGTTTTCAGCCAGGGGCTCACCGGAATCGACCACGCCATCGGTTTCACGCTGCTCCCCGACGGTGCCGTGAACCTGGCCGACGGTTCCCGCCGCGAACTCGGCGAATTCGCCGGCCAGGCCGTCTATGCGATCGCGGGCATCGGCAATCCCGCGCGGTTCTTTCGCATGCTGCGCGATGCCGGCCTGAAGGTGATCGATCACCCGCTCGCGGATCACGCCGAGCCGTCGAAAGAGGAACTGGACCCCCCGGATACCTTGCCGGTGTTCATGACCGAGAAGGACGCGGTGAAGGTGGCCGACCGGGCCGGCCGGCGCCACTGGTACGTGCCGGTCAGCGTCGAGATCGACGCGGCGCCGGCGGCGGGCTTCCTGCAGCGACTGGATGAGCGACTGAATGAACGACTGGACGCCCGAGCGGGCTGAGGCCGCCGCGGACTTTCACGTGGTCATACCGGCCCGTTACGCCTCGGAGCGGCTGCCGGGCAAGGCGCTGGCGGACATCGCGGGCAGCCCGATGATCCGCCACGTGTGGGAGCGGGCGCGGGAGAGCGGGGCGCTGAGCGTGCTCGTCGCCACGGACAGCCGGAAGGTGCTCGATACCGCCCGGGCTTTCGGCGCCGAGGCGGTCCTGACCCGGGAGGATCACGCCTCCGGCACCGACCGCATTGCCGAAGTGGCGCAGAGCCGGGGCTGGGACGAGGCGACCATCATCGTCAACCTGCAGGGCGACGAGCCGCTGATGCCGCCGGCGCTGATCGCGCGGGCGGCGGCATTACTGGCCGGGGACGATGCAGACATCGCGACGCTGGCGGCCCACCTGCACGCGGCCGAGGACTTCCACGATCCCAACGTGGTGAAAGTGGTGACCGATGCTGCCGGCTACGCGCTGTATTTCAGCCGGGCGCCCGTTCCCTGGCCCAGGGACGCTGCGGGTGACACGGGACACCCTGCGCCGCGCCACGCGCTGCGCCACCTCGGGCTGTATGCCTATCGCTGCGGTGCGCTGGCACGGCTGGTGGATACTGCGCCGGTCGAACTGGAACTGACCGAACGGCTAGAGCAGCTGCGCGCCCTGCATCTCGGCCTGCGCATCCGGGTGGGCATCGCCGGCGAGCTGCCGGCGCCGGGCGTCGATACCGTGGCCGACCTCGAGCGGGTGCGGCAGATCCTCTCCGAACGGCTCTGAGCCTCACCGGCTGCCGGCGTAATCCAGCGCCGCCCGGCCGGCCGCCGCCGCCAGCAATTCCCGGGCCCGGCGCATGCTCTCCCGGGCACGCAGCCCCGGGCCGATCAGGCGCCATTCGATCAGGCCCATGGCGAGGAGGGCGTCGGCATCCGGTCCGGCGGCGCCAGCCAGGGCCAGCGTTGGTACGCCCTGCGCGGCGGCTGCCCGTGCGACGCCGAGACACGCCTTGCCGGCCAGGGTCTGTCCGTCGATTCTGCCCTCGCCGGTCAGGCAGAGATCGGCTCCCTGCAGCCGCTCGTCGAAACGGCTGGTCGCGAGTACCCGCTCGATGCCGGATTCGAGGCCGGCACGGGCGAAGACGGCGAGCCCGGCGCCCAGCCCTCCTGCGGCGCCGCCGTACTCCAGGGAGGCCATGTCCGCTCCGAGTTCCCGCCTGACGACCCGGGCGAGATGGGTCAGGCCGGCCTCCAGTTCCCTCACGGCTTGCGGGTCGGCCCCTTTCTGGGGGGCGAACACGGCGGCGGCCCCCTCGTCGCCGAGCAGCGGCGTGGTCACGTCGCAGGCGGCGACGACCTCGATGCCCGCGAGTTCCGCAAGCGCGCTGCCGGGGTCGATGTGCACGATCGTCGGCAGGTCGCCCCCGGAGAGCGGCGCCGCGAGTTCCCGGCCCGCGGCATCCCGGAAGCGCCAGCCGAGGGCCTGGGCCATGCCGCAACCGCCGTCCACGGTGGCGCTGCCGCCCAGTCCCACCACCAGCCGGCGGGCACCGGCGCGGTGCGCGGCCAGCAGGAGTTCGCCCACACCGCAGGTGGTGGTCGTGCGCGGATCGCGCCGCGTGCGGGGCACGAGCTGCAGGCCGGCGGCGGCGGCCATCTCGATGATAGCCGTGGCGTCTTCCACCAGGCCCCAGCGCGCGGTGACGCGAGCGCCGCAGGGCCCGGTCACGCGGCTGTCGCGGTATTCGCCGTGGAGTGCCGTCACCAGGGCCTCCACCGTGCCTTCGCCGCCGTCGGCGACCGGGCACACGTCCACATCGGCGTCGGGCAGGACCCGGCGGATGCCCTCGGCCATCGCGCTCGCGGCCTCCGTTGCCGACAGGCATTCCTTGAAACTGTCGGGTGCGCAGATGACCCTCACGCTGGTCCTCGTTCTTGTCCGCTCGGCGGGATGCCGATGTTATAGAATCCCGCTGTCCGACGGGAAGCAGCAAGGCGCCAGCCTGGGAGTGATATAACGGTGACGGAAACGAGCGACAGGATATCGGTGCTCTTCGTCTGCATGGGTAATATCTGCCGTTCGCCCACGGCGGCGGGCGTGTTCCACAAACTCGTTACCGACGCGGGACTGGCCGAGCGGGTGCACATCGACTCGGCCGGGACCCATGCCTACCACACGGGAGAGCCGCCGGATCAGCGGGCGAGCGCCGCGGCCGCGCGGCGGGGATTCGACCTGTCCGGCCAGACCGCCAGGCGGGTCAGCGCAGAAGACTTCGAGCGTTTCGACTACGTGCTGGCAATGGACCGCGACAACCACGAGATACTGCTGGCCGCCGCGCTGGAGGATCACCACGAACGCGTACGCCTGTTTCTGGAATTCGGCAGTGATCCTTCCCGTCTGGAGGTGCCGGACCCCTATTACGGCGGCGCCGTGGGCTTCGAGCGCGTGCTCGACCTGGTGGAGGACGCCGCCCGGGGGCTGCTGCGCGACGTCCGCGCGCGGCTTGGAGGCGCCTGAGCGGGCTGACGCGACCCGCAGGTAGCGGAAAGAAACAGGCCGCCCTGACTGGCCCGCCAGACCAGGGCGGCCCGTCGGTTCAGGGCTTGTCGCCGTCGTCCTCGGGTGTGGAGGACCACACCGTGTAACGCTTGTCCGGATCGGAGCGCACGGGCATCTCCCAGGGGAGCAGCCGATCCTGGTCAGCAGATTTCTGCGGCTTGTCCGCCTGCGTCTTGCCCCCGCCGGCCGCGGCAGGGGCCGACTCCTTCGCCGCCGGTGCCGGAGGGGCCCGGTGGTCGTCACTCGCGGTCCCGCCGGCGCCCGGGCGCTTCGGCTTGTCGCTGCCCCCGTCATCATCGGCACGGCTGCCACGGCGGCCGTTGCCGCTGTTCGAATCTGCCGGCTGCGGGGGCGTTGTCTCCCGGGGCGCGGACCCGCCGGTGCCGGCCGGACGTGCGGACGATTCCTGCGCCGATGGCGCCGCCGGCCGGTCGTCGGGCGTCGGTTGCGCCGGCGTGCCGGCCGATTGCTCCGGCTGCGGTGTGCCGGCGGGCTTGTTCGCCTTCGGTTCGGCGGCGTGCTCGGCCGCGTCGCCGCGGGGTGACGGTTCGCCGCGGGGGCGCTGCTGCGAGCCGCGCCCCTGGCGGCTCTCGTCCTCCCTGCCGCCGCCGCTATTGCTGCCATCGCGACCGTCGCGGCCGTTGCCACCAGCGCCTCCACCCGACGACTCACCGCCAGAGCGGGCGGCCTCGTCGGAGCCGGCCTGCTGCGGGCCGTCCTGCCTCGAGCTGCGCCGGCGCCGGCCCCGGCCGCGGCTGCCGCGGCGCTTCTTCTGGCCGCTGCCCTCGGCGGCGCCCTTGTGCGGTTGCTGCTGCTGATCGGGCGACTTGCCGTCGTCGGCTTTCTCCCTGCCGTCGCCGGCCGGCTTCTGCTGGCGCTCGGGTTGCTGGGTCTTGCCGTCTTTCTTACGGCCCTTGCGCGCGCCGGTCTTCTTGCTGCTCCGGCTGCGCTGTTCGTCACCTTCCTTGCGGGTCTGCTGTGGCTTGCCCTTGCCGGTCTTGCGCGGCCGGGACGAGGCCGCGCGTTTGGCCGTGTCTTTCTTGCCGCGGGTCTTCTTGCGCTCCTGGCCTTCGACGCCGGTGGCGAAGAGATAGCGCCACAGGCGGATGAACAGGCCCGGCCCGGCAGGCCCGGTGTCCTCCGTGCGCTGGGGCGCGGGCGCAGGCGCTGCGGGGACGATGGCGGTCACCGCCGGCTTCTCCACCGGCTTTTTCTCGGCCTGCCAGGTGGGCACTTCCTCCTCACCCTCGAGCGCCGCGAGTTCGTAGCTGACGCCGGTGTTCTCCGGCAACAGGGTCTGGTCGTCCCGGACCCGCCGGATGGAATAGTTCGGCGTCTCCAGGTCCGGGTTCGCGACCAGCAGCAGCTGCACCTCGTTGCGGCCCTCGACGTTCTGCACCCATTCGCGTTTCTCGTTCAACAGATAGGTGGCGACGTCGACCGGCAGCTGGGCGATGACCTTCGAGGTGCGCTCCTTGCGCGCTTCCTCGCCGACCAGGCGCAGGATGGCCAGCGCGAGCGACTCTACCCCGCGGATGTTGCCCGTGCCGTTACAGCGGGGGCAGATCTGGTGACTGGATTCGCCCAGCGACGGGCGCAGGCGCTGCCGGGACATCTCCAGCAGCCCGAAGCGCGAGATCTTGCCTATCTGCACGCGCGCCCGGTCCATGCGTACCGCCTCGCGCAGCCGGTTCTCCACCTCGCGCTGGTTCTTCTGCGGGCCCATGTCGATGAAGTCGATCACCACCAGCCCACCGAGGTCGCGCAGACGCAACTGGCGGGCGACCTCGTCCGCCGCCTCCAGGTTCGTATTGAGCGCCGTGCTCTCGATGTCCTCGCCCTTGGTGGCGCGGGCCGAGTTGATGTCGACGGAGACCAGCGCCTCGGTGTGGTCGATGACCAGGCTGCCGCCGGAGGGCAGGATCACCGAGTGGGCGAAGGCGGATTCGATCTGGCTCTCGATCTGGTAGCGCGTGAACAGCGGCACTGCGTCGTCGTAGTACTTCAGTTTGCGCAGGTTGTGCGGCATCACGCGCTCGACGAACTCGCGCGCCTCGTTGTAGGTCTCCGGGTCGTCGATCAGGATCTCGCCGATGTCGTTGGTGAGATAGTCCCGGAGCGCGCGGATGACGGCGTTGGACTCCTGGTAGATCAGGAAGGGGGAGGGCCGTTCGACGACGACCTTCAGGATGGCCTCCCACACCGCGAACAGGTTGTCGAGGTCCCACTTCAGTTCCTCGGCGGAACGATCGATGCCGGCGGTGCGCACGATGATGCTCATGCCGTCCGGTATCTCGAGTTCATGAAGAGACTCGCGAATCTGCTCCCGGTCCTCGCCGACGATGCGTCGCGAGACGCCGCCGGATTTCGGCTTGTTGGGTTTCAGGACGAGGAAACGGCCGGCGAGGCTGACGAAGGTGGTGAGCGCCGCGCCCTTGGTGCCGCGCTCCTCCTTGTCGATCTGTACGACGATGTCCTGCCCCTCGCGCAGAACGTCCTTGATGCTGGCGCGCCCGCCGTCCTCGGCATCCCTGACGTAGTATTCGGGGGAGACCTCCTTGAAGGGCAGGAAGCCGTGCCGCTCGGCGCCGTAGTCGACGAAGGCGGCTTCGAGACTGGGTTCGATCCGGGTGATCTTCCCCTTGTAGATGTTGGCTTTCTTGCGTTCCTGCTGCGGCGTCTCGATATTCAGGTCATAAAGCCGCTGGCCATCGACCAGCGCCATGCGCAACTCTTCTTCCTGAGTCGCGTTTACCAGCATTCTTTTCATAGTGCCCTGCTTTGATTGCGCGTGCGGGCGGCGAGTCGGTATCTGCAGCCGGGGCTGGCCGAGCGTGCCGATAAGGGCAGGGATAGGCGGCGACAGGCCGGAGAGCTCCGGCGTCGTCAACGTGTTTCAGATAAAGCTTGCCGAATCGATCGGCGACGATCGACAGTAGCGTGGCAATAATCATGAAAATCCCTTGAAACCCTGGCGGCTCAGATGCTCGGGTATCGTCCGGCCTGAAGGCCGGCTCGCGACCACGCACTGCCCCGGACAACCCGGGGCCTCTGAACAATGGCGTCCCCGCCGTCGCTCCCGGGAGAACACTCCAGGAAGACGGGGGCGCCCCGCTAAAACCGTCCGATCCGGTACGATAGCTGAATACGGGATCGTGACCGAGTGAATATAGCAACGTCCAGCCACTTCATCAATCGGCTTAAGTTATTGTCCTCCTTCGATAAGTCCTCAGCCGGAGACGGCCCGGTCCGGCGCGGCGTGAGAAAGCTCGCCATCGCGGCGGACGACGCCGGCCAGCGCATCGACAATTTTCTCGCCCGGCAGTGGCGGGGACTGCCTCGCTCGCGCATATACCGCCTCCTGCGCAAGGGCGAGGTGCGCGTGAACGGCGGCCGCGTGAAGGCCGATTACCGTCTTTGCGTCGGGGACGAACTCCGACTGCCGCCGGTCACTGTCGAACCCGCCCGGCCCGGGACACCGGACCGCGGGCTGGTGGATCGGCTGCTGGGCGCCGTCCTGTACGAGGACAAGCGCCTGCTGGTGGTCGACAAGCCGAGCGGCGTTGCCGTGCACGGCGGCAGCGGCATCAGCTTCGGAATCGTCGAGGCGCTGCGGGCCGGGCGGCCCGAGCTGAAGGTGCTCGAACTCGTGCACCGGCTGGACCGGGAGACGAGCGGCTGTCTCGTCCTGGCCAAGAAACGCAGCGCGCTGCGCGAGTTGCATGCGCTGTTCCGCGCAGGTTCGGTCGAGAAGGTCTATCTGACGCTGGCCGCCGGCGACTGGCAGCTGGGCGCGCGCACGGTCGATCTGCCGCTTGCGGTACACCGGCGGCGGGGCGGTGAGCGCCATGTGCAGGTGGATTACGATGCCGGCAAGCCCTCGCGGACGCGTTTCAGCGTGCAGGCGGCGTACGGCAGCGCCACGCTGCTGCGGGCGGAGCCGGAGACCGGGCGGACCCACCAGATCCGGGCGCACGCGGCGGCCTGCGGCCACCCCGTGCTGGGGGACGAGCGCTACGGCGACGTGGCGGCGAACGCGCGTTTCGCGAAGCTCGGATTGCGCCGGCTGTTCCTGCATGCCCAGTCCATCGGCTTCGTGGACGCG
>Ga0102929_1000051_pt1 | contig 54339 bp, 52 predicted proteins | sample SalPonR1_B_D2_MG_FD_78510 | JGI IMG/M metagenome (GOLD analysis project Ga0102929, IMG submission 78510) | Salt pond soil microbial communities from South San Francisco under conditions of wetland restoration - Salt Pond MetaG R1_B_D2_MG | ecosystem: Environmental > Aquatic > Marine > Intertidal... | reverse complement strand
ATACAAGAAAAGGGCACAGAAACAGCCAGGGTAACCCTGCATGTAGGAATTGCGACTTTTCGGCCTGTCAAAGTAGATGACATAAGAAACCACGATATACACGAGGAATACTGCGAAGTTCCCGCAGAAACTGCTGAAAAGATCTCCCGGACTGAAGGACGTATCTTTGCAGCCGGTACCACTGTTGTTCGTACTATTGAAAACATGACTGATAATAAAGGAATAACAAGGCCCGGTTGTGAAATGACCAACCTGTTTATCTATCCAGGATATAGCTTTAAGAAGGTAGACGCATTGCTGACAAACTTTCACCTTCCCAAAAGCAGTCTGTTAATGCTTGTCTCAGCTTTTGCCGGATGGGAAAATACCATGAGGGCTTACCAGGAGGCTATAAAAGAAGAATACCGCTTTTTCTCCTTTGGCGATGCAATGCTTATTATTTAATACCTGTCATGAAAAGTGTTCTACCTCTTTTTCGTATGTTCCTGATTTTGAATTATAATTAGGGCAGTAGAAGAAACAGGTTTTATGTTATGGACTTCAGTTTATGAAAGGAGCGATATTTATGTGGTTATGGGGATGCCTTACACCTCACCCTCCGATCATAATATCAAAAGTAGGCAGAGGCAATGAAAAAGAGGCAAGTAGCACAATTAAAGCCATGGAGGATCTTGCTGAATTTGTTTCGAATAAAGTACCTGATGTTCTATTGGTTCTTTCTCCTCATGCATCTTTTAACAAGGGTCTTAACCTTTTGCTGGCAGAAGAATACGAGGGTTCCATGTCGATGTTCGGAGTTCCAGAGGAAAAAATGAAATTAAAAGGGAATCCCGGAAAAGGGACAAAACTTGCAAAATTTCTCTCATCATCGACAAGGATCAGTATTGGTTCCTCAGAAAAGGCCTTAATTGATCATGGCAGTTTTGTACCTCTCCATTTCCTGAAAAAAAGAGAAGGCTTTTCTCCTTATGTGATAATAGCAAATCCTGTAGGACTAACGTACAGGGAGGCTTACAATGCGGGAATAAAACTGAGAGACTTTGAAGATGATCTCTCATGGTCACTTCTGGCAAGTGGAGACCTTTCTCACAGTTTGAAACCAGGTGGCCCCTCTGGATTCCATCCTGACGGACAACTGCTTGACAAAAAAATAATACAATCACTGGAAAGTAACGACCCATCGGGACTATTGGAACTATCCGAAATATTTGTTAATAATGCAGCAGAATGTGGCGTCAGGTCCTTACTTTTTCTTTTAGGTCTCTTTTCCGATCGGAAGATCAATATTCTTTCCTATGAAGGTCCTTTTGGCGTTGGCTACTGTGTGGCCCATACAAACAAAGATACAATCTCCGAAACCTTAAAAGATCAAGATCCCTTTACAAGACTTGCAAGACATGCGATCAGACAAAAACTTGAGAAAGGGGAAGGTTTAAATTATTTTGAACCTGAAGAAGAACTTAAAAAACCACGTGCCTGTTTTGTAAGCCTGAAATCAAAGGAAGGAAAATTGAGAGGATGTATAGGTACTATCTATCCAGTACATTCAGCTCTTTATGAAGAAATTATTTCAAATGCTCTTTCTGCTGCGTTGAGGGACCCACGTTTCCCGCCAGTAAAACCAGAAGAATTAAAGGATCTTCTAATATCGGTAGATGTCCTTTCTGACCCCGAAGAGATAAGTGATGTCTCCTGTCTGGATCCAGCAAATTACGGAGTAATTGTAGAAAAGGGAAATAAAAGAGGAGTTTTGCTCCCTGATCTTGAAGGGGTAAACACAATTCAGGAACAGCTCAACATCGCATGTTCCAAAGCAGGGATAAGACAGCTCGTGGGGACGAGAATATTTCGGTTTACTGTAACCCGTTATTCAGAGAAGGTCGATAACGATGAATAACAACATTACAGAATATAAGAATGACAGTTTCCCTGCATCTTTCTGGCACCTTGAAAAAAACTCGGCAGTTTGTGACCTTTGTCCTCATCACTGCAGGCTGGAGCCTGGAATATCCGGTCTTTGCAATGTCCGGATGTTCAATTCTGAATCAGGACTGGTATCTTTGAACTATGGAAGACTTTCTTCTGTTGGGATAGACCCCGTTGAGAAAAAACCTCTTTTCCACTGGAAGCCGGGAACTCTGATCTTTTCAGTAGGGAGTATCGGGTGTAACATGAAGTGCCCCTTTTGTCAGAACTGGCAGATAGCTACATGTCATGATAATGTAAGGACCAGATTCTGTCCTCCTGAAGAATTGGTGCATACTGTCATTAATGAAAACATCAGATCCGTTGCTTTTACTTACAATGAACCCTTTGTAAGCTATGAATATATTGCAAATACCGCCCCCAGACTCAAGGATGAAGGAATTGATGTCGTTCTTGTAACTAACGGAATGATCTCTGCAGAACCTCTAAAGGAACTCCTCCCCTTTATTGATGCAGTTAATATTGATCTGAAAGCCTTCAGTGCTGAAAAGTACAGGTTTCTTGGAGGTCATCTTGATACAGTTTGTCAGACAATAGTAACAATGGTCGAAAACAGAATTCATACAGAAATAGCACATCTGGTGGTAACCGAGTTTAATGACATTAAACAGGAATTTGAAGAAATGATAGAATGGATCTGTTCAATTTCTGAATTTGTTCCGTTCCATATTTCCAGATATTTTCCGGCACATGACTGGCATGAGGAACCAACATCCATCAGGCTTATGGAAGATTTTTACAGAATAGCAAACGAAAAACTTTTATATGTCTACAAGGGTAACATGCAGGGTAATGTAACTACTTATTGTAGAAATTGCGGAAAGAAGATACTTGAGCGAGAGGGTTTCAGAACTACCATAAATAATCTGGATAAAAGGGGTTTATGTTCTTTCTGTAATACTTACAACGGAATAGTTGTTTAACGCAGCCTTTCCTGATATTTAAAAATCCATTTGGAGGTGAATATTCATGTCAGTTCCCGTAATAGAATTAACCGGCCATTCCCTTACAATTGGCGATGTAGTAAATGTAGCAAAACACCAGCACAGGGTTTCCCTTGATCCTGCCGCAATAACCTTTGTCAATCGTGGTGCTGAAATAGTCTCCGAATGGTCTAGATCTGAAAAGGTCATTTACGGAATAAATACTGGCTTTGGCGATCTTGCTTCTGTTGTAATATCACCTGAAAACAGCAGAATATTGCAGGAAAATCTTCTTAAAAGTCATTCCTGTGGTGTTGGTAAACCCTTTTCTGAAGAAATAGTAAGGGCTATTATGCTTTTGAGAATAAACAGTCTAATTAGAGGGTTTTCCGGTATTTCATTGCCTACCTTGCAACAACTGGTAGATTTTCTAAATCTCGGAATTCACCCGGTTGTTCCGGAGCAGGGATCTGTGGGAGCAAGTGGTGATCTATGTCCTCTATCCCATATTGCAATAACACTAATAGGCGAAGGTGAAGTGATTTACAAGAACAGAAGAATGACGGCAATAGAAGCCATCAGAGCAAACGGGCTGAAGCCTGTTGGACTGGCCCCCAAGGAAGGACTTGCTCTCAACAACGGGACAGCTGTCATGACAGCTGTTGGATGTTTAGCTTTGGCCGGAGGTCATCAACTTTCTAAAATAGCTGATATCGCTGGCGCCATATCTCTGGAAGCTCTTCACGGTGTACCTTATGCCTTTGACTCCAGAACTCATGAACTCAGACCTTATCTTGGACAAAGAAGAGTAGCTTCCAACATAAGAAAACTCATAAAGGGGAGCGAAATTATCGAAAAATTCAAGGTCAATAGAGTTCAAGATGCATATTCTCTTCGCTGTATACCCCAGGTTCACGGAGCAAGCAGAGACGCCATAGACTATGTAAGGACCAAACTGCAGATAGAGATCAATTCAGTAACAGATAATCCACTTATCTTCCCTTCAGACATGGAAGCAATAAGCGGCGGCAATTTTCATGGTCAGCCAGTTGCCCTGTCAATGGATTTTCTCGGCATATCTTTAGCTGAACTGGCGAATATATCTGAAAGACGGGTTGCAAGGCTAGTAGATGCAAAATTATCAGGATTACCGCCTTTTCTCGTTAAGAACAGCGGACTTAACAACGGTTTTATGATTCCTCAATACACTGCAGCATCCCTTGTCTCTGAAAACAAGGTTCTGTCTCATCCTTCCTCTGTTGATTCAATACCGACGTCAGCTAACCAGGAAGACCATGTATCCATGGGAACCTATAGTTCGAGGAAAGCCCTTTCCATAATGCAAAACACCTCAAGAGTTCTGGCAATCGAGCTTTTGACTGCAGCTCAGGCCCTTGAGTTTTCAAGGCCAGATCACGCAGGGATAGGGACGGAAAAAGCATTTACCCTGATACGAGAAAAGATACCCTTTGTAGAAGAAGACCCTGTTCTTTATCCTCTTATAGAAAGGTCTATTGATCTTATTTCTAATACAGATTTTGTAAATGAAATAGAAACCGAAGCTGGAAAGTTGTTCTAAAAACTAACTTGAATTACAAATATTTTGAATAACGCAATTAAGAGACATGGAGGAGTTAAATGAAAAAGGGAATTCTCGATTATTTATTGATCTTTCTCACTATCTCATACTTTCTTTTTGTCCAGTTCCTACCGGCAGACTGGTGGAATCAAATGCTTTTTCCCGAACGGGGAACTGTAATGGAAGTGACCCTTCCATCCGGAGTGAACGCTTCAGTTATTGCTGAACAGTTTGAGAAGGCGGGTCTTGTCCATAATTCCAGAGTTCTGACAAGATGGTTCGTGAAATATGGAATAGACAGAAAGATCCAGCCAGGAAAATATTTTATAAAGAAAGGTGCTCCATGGGAAGTTGCAGAGCAAATGATAACTGCAAAACCGGACAGAAAAAGAATAACTGTAATACCAGGAACAGAGATCTCAGATCTTGAGAGTTCCTTTGACCAATCAGGGGACCTGATCTCTGCGTTGATGGATAACTCCAATTTCCCTGATGAAATGAAGAATTATTTACCAGAATCTTCCTACTCAAGATCAACAATGCTGTTGCCGGATACTTATCAGCTGGATGACAAAAGTACAGAGATGCTTGTTCAAATTGCAGCAAAAGAGTGGTGGGAAAAAATTGGCATATCTCTGAAGGAGAATAACCTGCTGAAGGAAGTTTCAACCTTGGGCATTGTAGCATCTCTTGTTGAAAAAGAAGCAGCCTGGAATGACGACAGGGGCCTGATCTCCGGAGTTATATACAATCGTCTGGGAAAAAAAATGCTCCTGCAAATTGACGCTTCTGTGATATTTGCATGGAAACAGAAGGGAATTGATCTTACCAGGGTTTTGTATAAGCATCTCGAAATAGATTCACCCTTTAATACGTACTTACATAAGGGACTTCCGCCCGAACCGATATGTATCCCTTCATATGAATCCTGGAGAGCTACAATTTACCCTGAAAAACATTCTTTTCTGTATTACGTAGCTAACGAAGAAGGAAAACATGTTTTTTCAGAAACCTTTGATGAACATAAAAGAGCAATAAGGAAAATCAGAAACAGCGCTAACTGATCCGGTTTTCCTATCCATCGACAGGAGGCTATTTTTTGAACAAAGAATTGGGTATTTCCAGACTTGTCTGCATACTAAATGAGGCTTGCAGAAACGGTGCCGATTATTCAGATCTATTTATAGAAAAAAAAAGAAGTCACAATGTTTTTTTTGAAAACAGTACGATAGAGGAAATAAGTTCTTCCACTCAGGGAGGGACTGGAACTAGAATAATAGTCGATGAGAATATTGCATATACACATATTACAGAACGATCCGAAGATCATATTACAAAGAGCATAAACGAAACCTTAAATAAACTTGGCTTACAAAGATCAGCAAAAAAAGTCAGTCTTCCAGATAGTGGGGATATTCTGAATTGCAATACCCCTTTCCCATCGCCGGATACGGAATTTCTTCATGATATAGATTCCAGAATAAGAACCGGCTCTAAACTGGTAAAACAAGTAACTCTTGGACATAATATTTCGGAAAGAGATATTATGATTATTAGAAGTGACAACAGAGTTATACGTGAAACCAGAAATTTTACTACCTTCACTGTCCAGATAATAGTTGAAAAGGACGGTATTCTCCAAACTGCAACTGAAAGTGAAGCTTTCTCAACAGGTCCCGAAGTGTTCTGGTCTTTTGTAAATCCCTTAAGTACGGCTAAAACAGCCCTTGAAAGGGCTGTTATGATGCTTGAAGCAGAGAAGTGTCCTGCTGGGAATATTCCGGTTGTACTCGGAGGTTCTGCAGGAGGAACGATGATACATGAAGCCTGTGGACACGGTCTTGAAGCTGATATAATGCAGAAGGATTTCTCTGTGTACAATAACAGGATAGGAACTATGGTCGCAAGTCCTCTTGTAACACTGGTCGATGACGGTAGCATAAAAGATCTCTACGGAAGTTATATCCATGATGACGAAGGGAACCGGTCCCGCAGAAATATACTGATAGAAAATGGTATACTTAAAGGGCAGCTTACTGACTATATGTCATCAAAAAGAGGCGGCCTTACTCTGTCTGGAAATGGTAGGAGAAGCTCCTATTCAAGTTTTCCCCAGCCCAGAATGAGCAATACCTTTCTGATGCCTGGAGAATCAGAACAAAAGGATATAATCGGGCAGGTAGAATTCGGACTATTTGTTAAAAAAATGGGTGGAGGAGAGGTTAATCCTACCTCTGGTGATTTCGTTTTCAAGGTTACTGAAGGATATATTATCCAAAAGGGCTGCATCAAAGCTCCGGTCAAAGGAGCACTACTGACGGGCAATGGACCACAGGTGCTAATGAATATTACAAAAGTAGGCAAGGATCTTTCATTTTCAGCGGGTGTATGTGGGAAATCAGGACAGAATATTCCAGTTACGGATGGACAGCCTACGATCTTAATAAAAAGTCTTACCGTGGGAGGTCAGGACATCAGGAATGAATCTTTTTAAGCCTTTTAGATCGAAGCATAAAAATACCCAAAAGAATAACGAAAAAAAATCTACAAAATCCTTTGACGATATAATACCGGCTTTTATCCCCAACTTCAAAATACTGGTATTTATTTTTCTAATTATTGATTTATATTTGATAGCTTCAATTTTTTCGTTTTCCACAGGAGTATGGGGCAAAGCGATAAGTGAGGTTTTAATTGGTACAGCAGGTGGAGCTTCTTTTCTTGTCCTGCTTTACATAGCTTATTTATGTGTTGCTTTTCTATTCAGCAGGAAAATAACTCACCCTCTGTCACAGATTAGTGGAACAGTTTTTCTTGTACTGAGTACATCTTCTCTTCTGGGGTTATTTAATGTGCTGGATATTAATCTTGGTCTCACGCTCTTTCGACCAGGTATAACAGGTCTTTTCCTCGCACGTTTCCTCCTTGAGAGGACTGGAACTTTAGGATCGATCCTTTTCGCATTTACTCTTGGGACCCTTTCAGCGACGCTCTATGGTTTTGTAAAAACTGAATTTATCAGGGAAAAGAGTATGAAACTTGTCAATATGGTCAAAAAAATGGCAACTCCTGCAAGGGGAAAGTTCAATAAAGGAAAGAACACTGAGGTACCTCCAGAAAAACAGAAAGAGGAAAAATTTTCAGATGCGAGGAAGATTCAAAATAAGAGATCTGAATCAAAATCTCCAATGGAACCTGAACAGAAAAAAGAAACCCTGGATATCAAGTCTCACAGGGATGAAATCCCGGAAGACAGAGATCAGTTCATTCTTGCTGAGAAAGGGGAATATCCAGAACCCGAAATACCTGACTCAGAAGAACAGTCAGAGCCTGAAATAGAATCAGGGCATTTCCCACCGCCTCTTGATATTTTTGGAACTGATGATTACAGTTCTCACGAGTTTGACAGGGAGCTTATCGCAGATCAGGGAGAACAGATAATAACCACTCTTGAGCAGTTCGGCATAGATGCAGAGCTGGCAGAAACTGTTATAGGTCCAACTGTCATTCAGTTTCAGATTCAGTTATCTCCGGGCATAAAGGTAAGCAGGGTCGCCGGTCTAAGCAATGACCTTGCAGTTGGTCTTGCTGTTCCTTCTTTGAGAGTAGAAGCTCCAATTCCTTTTAAACCATATGTTGGAATAGAGATACCAAATCCCCAGAGAGCTGCTGTCCCCATAAGGGCCCTTTTAGGTTGTGATGAATTTACAAAAACAGATCATGTTCTTCCTCTTATTTCGGGTCTGAGAGTAAACTCAAAACCCCTGATCATAAATCTTGAAGAATTGCCTCATCTTCTTGTAGCTGGAACAACAGGATCGGGGAAAAGTGTATTTATTAACAGCTGTATAACAGGTCTCTGTTCTACACGAAAACCTGAAGAAATGAGGTTGCTTTTGATAGACCCAAAGAGGGTAGAACTCAGCATTTACGAAAAGCTGCCCCATGTCCTGGCGAAACCTGTTGTTGACCCCAGGAAGGCTGTACATGCCCTTGGATGGGCCGTAAGGGAGATGGAACACCGTTACGAGGTTTTTGCACGTAGCCGTGTTAAAAACCTTACATCTTATAACAGTAAAACTCTTCCAAAGGACAGAATGCCAAGAATAGTTATAATAGTCGATGAACTTGCTGATCTTATGTTTACTGCACAAAAAGAAGTGGAAGATTTCATCTGCAGGCTCGCACAGATGGCACGGGCTACAGGAATTCACCTTATAATTGCTACACAGCGTCCTTCTGTCAATGTAATAACCGGATTGATAAAAGCCAATATTCCGGCAAGGGTGGCCTTCACTCTACCTTCGCAGGCTGATTCAAGAACTATTATAGATCTTGCTGGTGCAGAGAAACTCCTTGGAAGGGGAGATATGTTGTTCGTCAGTTCAAAATACCCCCGCCCCTTAAGGGTTCAGGCCCCCTACATGGAAGAATCTCATTCGATCAGGTTTATTAATTATATGAAGGACCTTTTTGGAGAACCAGAATATGTTGACCTTGAAGACCAGGGAGACCGCGAGAACAGCTCTCAGGTAGCCAACCTGGATGATTCTCTTCTTGAAGAGGCAATCCATATAGTTCTTAACACCGGCATTGCATCAGCAAGTAGATTGCAGCGACAGCTAAGAATAGGATTTACAAGAGCCGCAAGATTGATCGATACAATGGAAGATATGGGTATAGTCGGTCCTCCTGAAGGTTCCAAACCACGGGATATTCTTGTAGATGAAGAAACTGCGAACAATATTCTGGAAGAAAGTATGAAACGGAGCTAATCTATGAAAAAACAGGGTATTTTTCTTTGGGACACCAACTATAAGTACTCAGAGGCAAAGGGAGCAAAAACTGTTCTTTTTGTTGCAGGAGGTAACCAACCGGACAGAGAATGGCTATATGAGATCTCTCTTTCTGTATCCGAGATCTGGGCTTTAGACAGTGGTGCCGACATTTGTGCAGAATCAGGAATCGTGCCTTCAATAATTATTGGAGATATGGATAGTATAAATGACACTGGAAAACAATGGATCCTGACCAACAATATAAAGATCCACAAATTCCCTGAATACAAGGATCTTACTGATCTTCAGCTGGCTATAACTAAACTTGCAGAAACCAGTCCGGGTGCAGATCTTGTTATATCGGGCTGCTGGGGCGGAAGACTGGATCATACTTTCAGCAACCTTTTTACCGGTGTCTGGGGAATGAAAAAAGGTATTAACTCTGTTATTATGACCGATGAGACAGAAAGTGTCCTTATAATGAAGGGACCTTCTTCAGCTTCTTTCCAGTTTCAACAGAGCCCGGATGTCATATCACTGTTAGCTCTTTCGGAAAAATGCGAAGATGTAAGAATTCTGGGTACAGAATGGGAATTGCATAACGCAGAACTTGAATTGCATAAACCCTACTGCATCAGCAACAGACTGAAGGAGAGTGTTCCTGATGGTGGATTCAATGTAACTATAGGAAGAGGTTGGCTTGGGGTATATACAAAAAAGTGAAGCGGGCTGAATTAAACAGCCCGTTTCACTTTCCCGGATTTCAGACACTTAGTACAGATTTTCATTCTTTTGCTTTCGCCACAGCCCATATCTACTTTAACACTCTGAAGGTTTATCTCCCACCTTCTCTTTGAATGCCTGTTGGAGTGGCTAACTTTATTACCTGTCTGAGGTCCGCGTCCGCAACTATCACAAACTTTTGCCATGATTTGCCGCCTCCTCTGAAAAATCATTCAACTACGGGATTTTAGCATAGAATAAGATGTTATGGCAAATTTATTATTATCGGAGGACTGAAAATGAATTTTTCTGAAGAATTTGAAAAACTTGAAAAGATCGTCACAAAACTTGAAAGGGAAAAACTCTCTTTAGAAGAATCTCTGTCACTTTACGAAGAGGGAGTAGTAAAAACAAGACTGCTTCAGAAATATCTTGAAGAAGCAGAACAGAAAATCAGCCGCCTTGCTGTTAACGGAAATGAGGAATCCTTCGAAAAATGAATAACAAAGAATACACCTATAAACATTTCAAGAAAGAATACAGCGAAACTTTAGCATTTATTAATAACGGAATTGATAACCTGTACAGCAAAAAACCGGAAACTGTTCCAGCACGATTATGGGACTCCATGTTTTATTCTCTAAGAGCAGGGGGAAAACGTCTGAGACCTGTTCTGTGCATAAAAAGCGCTGAACTGGCTGGCCTTGAACCCGAAAAGTCCTTACCACTTGCGCTGGGTCTCGAAATGATGCATACTGCATCGTTAATACATGATGATCTTCCTTGTATGGATAATGATTCCCTTAGAAGAGGAAAGCCAACAAACCACGTTGTATACGGAGAGAGCATGGCACTCCTTGCCGGATCATCTCTTTTTCTTATGGGAGCTGAATATCCTTCAGTAATGCTTTTAGAAAAAGATCTTCCTCATAAAGATATTCTTGAAGCAACGAGTATTCTTTTAAAATCTGCAGGAGCTTCGGGTATCCATGGAGGACAGGTTTTAGACATGCAAATTGATTATGAAAAAGACAAAAAAGAATATGTATGGGAAATAGCGTGCCTGAAAACAGCTTCACTCATAGTAGCAGCTGTCGAATCAGGAGCTGTTCTTGCAGGAGTTGAACAAAAAAGGATTAAAAGGGTCAGAGATTACGGTATGCACCTGGGTCTTGCTTTTCAGATAATCGATGATATTCTCGATGTACAGGGTAGCACCCGGGAACTCGGAAAGACAACTGGCAAAGATACTGAACAGAACAAGATCACTTTTACAAGTACCTGTGGTTTGATCAGAGCAAAGGAGCTGGCAAAAAGAGAATCCACTCAGGCATTGGAATGTGCAAGGATTCTTTTTGAAAATGACAGTAATTTTTTTTCTCAACTTGTCTTTTATCTGCAATCAAGAACCAGTTAAAATCGCTACACCTTAAAACAAGGAGTCTTAAATGAAAATTCTCGACAGAATTACTGATTACCACGATCTGTCAGGTCTTGGATATGAATCTCTTGAACAGCTGGCTTTGGAAATCAGGGAAAAAATTGTTGAGGTTGTCTCTGTAAACGGAGGTCATCTCGGTTCTCCTCTTGGTGCAGTGGAACTCAGCATTGCACTGCTTCGTCAGCTTGACCCCGAAAAAGACAGAATTATTTTTGACGTTGGACATCAATGTTATCCATATAAACTTTTGACAGGAAGAAAGGATATATTCAGCTCATTAAGGCAGAAAAACGGTATCAGTGGTTATCCCAAGAGGACAGAAAGTATATACGACCATTTTGATACAGGGCACAGCAGCACATCTATTTCGGCAGCTCTGGGTTTCGCAAAGGCCCGGGACCTGAAAAAACAGAGACATGAGGTTGTAGCTGTAATAGGAGACGGTGCTCTTCTTAACGGTCTGGCTTTTGAGGCAATGAATTACTGCAAGGAATCCAACGGCAAGATAATTATAATTCTGAATGACAATCACATGTGCATAAGTCCAAGGGTAGGAGGCTTTGCAACTTATCTTGCCAGGTTGAGTTCCAATTACACATACAGAAACCTTAAAAACCTTGTAAAGAGCACCTCTTATAAATTGCCTAAAGGTAAATCTGTTGAATCTTTTCTGAGAAAGTTAAAAGAAAAGATCAAAAGTCTTGTGAAACCGGAAAATATTTTTGACGAAATGGGACTCAACTACTGGGGCCCTTTTGACGGACACAACATAAAAGAAGTAGAGGAAGTTCTAAAACTAGCCAAAAAATACGATAAGCCAGTTATAATTCATCTTCTAACCAAAAAGGGTAAAGGTCATTCTGAAGCAGAGAAAAATCCTCACGTATATCACGGCATAAGTCCCTATTCCTCTACTGTTTCCGGAAAAAGCTGGAGTGAAGCAGCTGCAAAAGCAGTGGAAAACTTAGCAGAAACAGACCCCTACCTGGTTTGCCTTACAGCGGCCATGAAAGAGGGAAACAAACTCGGAAGTTTTGCAAAACGTTTTCCTGACAGATTCATTGATGTAGGAATAGCAGAAGAACATATGTTAACCATGTCAGCTGGTCTTGCCGCTGCTGGCATGCACCCTGTAGTATTTATTTATTCTACATTTCTTCAAAGAGCTATGGATCAACTCGTGCACGACATTGCCATGCAGGATCTGCCTGTAACTATCGCGGTAGACAGGGCTGGTCTCGTCGGTGAGGATGGAGAGACCCATCAGGGAGTGTTGGATATCGCCTGGGGCAAGTCTATTCCCAACCTTCAAATCATGGCACCTCGTGACATAGTGGATCTTGATATGATGATAAGATATTCCCACGAAAGAAAAGGACCAACAATGATAAGATTTCCAAGAGGCGCTGTACCGGAAGAAATTGCAAGGGATAAGACTCCTTTGAAATCCTTCGATAGCTGTTGTGAAATTTTACGAGAAGGTGAAGAATGGGTTCTTTTTGGTATAGGAAAGACCGTTAAATTATTACTGGATGCAGGAGACCTTGCAAAAGAGAAGGAATTGCCTTCTCCTACTATAGTAGATATAAGATCAATAAAGCCCATCGACAAGAAGAAAATAGAAATTTTACTCAAAAAACATAAAATTGCAATTACCGCTGAGGATGGTTTCATTTCTGGAGGAGTAGGGCACACGATCTCAAACATAGCCCAAAGTTCATCCATACATACTCTGGTATTAAATCAGGGGATACCTGACCTTTTCGTATCTCAGGGTACAATGAGCCAGCAATGGGAAGAATGCGGACTTACAGCTCATAATATAGTCAGGATGTTTGAAAAACATGTCCAAAAAAAGGCTTGATATTTTGATGGTAAAAAAGGGGCTCGCTGCATCAAGGAACAGGGCCCAGGCATATATTCTGGAGGGTAAGGTCTTTGTTAGCGGGCAAAAACATGAAAAGGCCGGAACTCTTTTCGAAGAAGACGTTAAAATTGAAACTAAAATTAAAGAACATCAATGGGTAAGTAGAGGAGCTTTCAAACTGATCAAGGGTCTTGATAAATTTTCTATTGATCCCGCAGGTTTAGTGTGCCTTGATGTAGGATCTTCTACAGGAGGTTTTTGCCATGTACTTCTTGAAAGAAATGCAGAAAAGATCTACTCTGTTGATGTAGGGTACGGTCAGTTGGCATGGCAAATTAGAAAAGATCCGAGAGTTATTGTACTTGAAAGAACCAACGCACGATATCTTGATCACGAAATTATCCCGGAAAAAATTGGGCTGATTACAATTGATGTTTCCTTCATTTCTCTGAAAAAAATATTACCTCCTGTATGTAACCTGGTACATGAGGAAGGTATCATTATAGCTCTTGTAAAACCACAATTTGAGGCTGGAAAGGGCAACATTGGCAAAAAGGGAGTTATTAAAGATCCAGAAGTACATGTAAAGGTACTCGTAGAAATTTGTTCTTTCATCAAAGAGAATCTTGGAATATATATTTACGGAATATCCTATTCTCCTGTGAAGGGACCAAAAGGTAATATTGAATACCTTATCTGTTTAAAAAAAGATAATAACTCCGGGAAGAATTACAAAATACCAGTTGAAGTGATAGAAAAAACAGTTTCTGAAGCACATATGAAACTATAAATAAAATTGAATCTATTTATCGGGAGATTGGAATAAATGGAAAAAAAGATCGGCCTTCTTATAAATACACGCAAACCTGAAGCCAGAAAAATGACGGAAGATCTTCTCAAATGGTCCACACAACGGGGCATCAATTTTGTTCTTCCTCCCCATGAGTCATCTGTTCTTGGACTACCAGGAGTTTCTGACGAAGAGTGGAAAGCTACTGCAGGTTTTGCAATAGTAATAGGTGGAGATGGAACATTCCTCAGGGCAGGAAGATATGTACTGGGTAGTTCCATACCTTTATACGGTATCAATGTTGGTCATCTTGGTTTTCTTGCTTCAGGAAATCCTGATAAAGCAAAAGAAGACATAGAACAGATATTGAACGGTGACATCAGGATCGAAAAAAGGGCAGTCCTTGAGGGAAGAGTTATAAGACAGAACCAGAACAAATATATAATGTACGCCTTAAATGACCTTGTACTTACCAAAGGTGCTTTTGCCAGGGTGGTTAATGTTGAAGTTAAAGTGGAGGATAGATTCTTTGCTCAATTTCCCTCGGATGGAATTATTTTAAGTTCTCCAACAGGATCAACAGCGTATTCGTTATCTGCGGGGGGACCTATAGTGCCTCCACACGTCCCATGTATGGTCCTCACCCCTATATGTGCTCACACTTTATACTCAAGACCAGTGGTTTTTGGGGAAAAAGATCGCATAACTCTACGCCCAAAAGGAGATCACAGAGATCTTATTCTTACACAGGATGGACAGCTTGGATATGAGATCCTTCCCTCTGACAGTATTGAAATTCAGTTATCCAGTGATGATACTATTGATCTAATAATGCTTCCTGACAGGGACTACTACAGTCTTTTACAGGAAAAACTCCAATGGGGGCAGAGTTCCAATCCCCTTTACAGGGAGTGATAACCTTTGCTGTTAAACCTTAAAGTAAAGGATATAGGCGGTATAAATTCCGCAGACATGAAATTTAAAAGGAATTTCGTTGTTGTTACTGGAGAAAGTGGTACAGGAAAAAGCAGTCTTGTGCGTGCTGTGGAATTATTATCCGGAAGAAGAGCTCAGACGGATTTTATTCGATATGGTAGTCAATCCTCTGTCATTGAAGCAGTTTTCATTAATGATCCATATTCTGATAAAGACCTTACTAATAAAGACAATAAAAAGGGAATTACTGCAGTTAGAGAGATCTTCAGGAATGGAAGAAGTAAAAGTTACCTGGAAAATAAACTCTGTTCCCTTACGGACCTTAAGAGTTTCATGTTCTCAAGGATCACGATACAGAGTCAATTTGCCCAGTTAGGACTACTCGATCCTGATAAACAGCTTGAGCTTGTAGATTCCTGTGGTGGTAAAGTTCTGGAAACAACCTGTTCGGATGTCAGTTTCTTTTTCAAAAAAGCCTACGATTGTGACAGAAGAGCAAGAACAATGAAAGCGAAACAAAGGGAACTTCAGGAAAAATACAAGCAGGCAGAGGAAGTTATCAGTATTCTTTATTCCGTTAAACCTGAACATGATTCTGAAAGAAAATGGGAGAAAGAGATATCAGAACTCCAGACTGCTATTTGTCAAAACAGAAAAAAAGAATCTCTAATAAGTTTTTTCAAAGGGAACGAGAATACGTCAGGTTTACTTGATAGTCTGGAAGAATATGCACCACAATTGCAGGATCTTGTAACTAACGAACAGGATAAATTGAAAGCCCGGTCACTTTCAGACTCACTTATAGACAAGTGTAACGAACTGATGAAACTTATGGAGATGAACCATTCTTTACATACTACAGATGAGCTGGAACAACAGATCGATGAGACAGAAAAAAAAGTGGGTATGGTACGCAAAGCAAAGAGGATGGCCAGTGTAGAGACCATTAATGAATTATACAAGTATGCTGAAGAAGCCGGGAAAGCCCTTCAGCGGATAAGGGAAAGTAATTCGGCTCTTTCTGAACTGGAATTCCAGGGTAAGAATTTTAGAAAAAAAGCTTCTGAAAAAGCTATGGATCTCCGCAGACTGCGAAAAGAAGCTGCGTCTATCCTTGAAAACAGAGTAAATACACAACTAAAGGATCTGGCTATGGAACATCTGTCTTTTAATGTAAACCTGAATGAAATGGATAAACTTCGAGAAAAAGGGGCTGAACAGGTAGATTTTTCACTCAAGACCAACGAGGGTTTTTCAGGATCGGTAACAAAGATAGCCTCTGGAGGTGAGCTTAGCAGACTTTTGTTGGCCATTCAGTTGTCTCTTCCAGGTAACCAGTTACCAGAAACAGTTATATTTGACGAGGTTGAAGCTGGTCTGGGTGGTCGTGCAGCAGTTCTGGCCGGATATAAACTCAAGGAACTGTCCTCGAGATCCCAGGTAATTCTGATCACCCATGAGGCTTCTATTGCTGCACTAGCTGATCAGCATTATGTTGTTTATAAACTAAACGAAAATACAGTCATATATGAACCACCGTGGGATGAGAGAATATCGGAACTGGCAAGGATGCTCTCCGGTGATTATTCACTGGAAGAGGCGAGACAACATGCAGAAAAGCTTTTATCCGAAAGTAGTCTTTCAACTACAGGCAAAAACTGATATAATTCTCCAGTTGACTGTTCGCGAAGTTGATATTAAAATCCATCTTCGTGGATCAAATACGCTTGGGACAGGTTTATAAAAAAGCGAAAGCTGCCTGTTGGCCCAGCGGGAGGAGGAAAAATATGTATGCAATAGTAGAAACTGGTGGGAAGCAGTACAGGGTAAAGCCTGGTGATGTTCTTGACGTGGAGCTCCTTGAGGGAGAAGAAGGTCAGAATATCAGGCTCGATAAGGTTTTAATGGTAGCAGATGACAATGGAGTCAGCTTTGGTGACCCTCTTCTTGACGGAACTTTTGTGGAAGCAACTATCGAGGAACATGCCAAGGCAAAGAAGGTTCGGGTTTTCAAATACAAAAGCAAGAAAAACTACAGAAGGCTAAAAGGACACAGACAGCACTATACGCGGATAAAGATTGACTCCATAAGTCAATAAACCTTGGACTTTAGTATTTCAGTTTTTATTAAATGGTTGAAATAACTGTTATTTACAACGACCAAGGTACCATTGAACAGATCCGAGTTAGAGGACATGCCGGTTATGCAAACAAAGGCGAAGATATAGTTTGTGCCGCTTTTTCAACTCTTGTTCAGGCTCTTATAACAGGCATTGAGGATGTTCTTGGCTACGGCAATTTCTATAGCATAAGCAGAGACTCAAATGATCAAAGTTTACCTGAAATGACAGTAACAAGACCTGTAGGCTCAAATGTAAAAGTAGATATCCTTTTTAAGACTTTTGTAATTAGCGCAATTAAGATAACTGACAACTATTCGGAATATGCAAAGTTTACGGAGGTGCACGGTAAATGAATATTAAAAGATTTTTCGACCTGCAGTTCTTCGCTCATAAAAAAGGACAGGGAAGCAGTGAAAACGGCAGGGACAGCGAGAGTAAGCGTTTAGGGATTAAAAAGTACGGAGGACAGCATGTTCTTGCTGGTAACATTCTCGTTAGACAAAGAGGCACAAAGGTCCATCCTGGACTTAACGTAGGCAAGGGGAAGGATGATACCCTATTTGCGTTGGGTTCAGGTCTGGTAAAATATGAGACAAAAGGCCAGAGAAAGTATGTTTCTGTAGAATTTGAAAACTAGTTTTTTTCTTCAGAGCATGACCATATTGTCAGAACCTTGCGGGCCTAAGTATTATACTGGGCCCTTTTTTTTTAAAGTTATAATCTGTTTTAAGGCGTGGTGTATATATAGTGAAATTTACTGACCTCGTAAGAATAAGAGTAAAAGCTGGAAGAGGAGGCAATGGTTGTCTCAGTTTCAGAAGAGAAAAATTCGTACCAAAAGGTGGCCCCGATGGTGCAGACGGAGGCAATGGTGGTGATATCTATGCAGAAGCCACCGAAGGAGTTCATACTCTTGCCGATTTTGAATACAACAAACTATTCAGGTCCGAAGACGGAGGTCATGGAAAAGGGAAAAAACAGATTGGAGCCAAAGGTGAAGAAAGAACCATATTCGTTCCTTGCGGTACAATAATTTATGACGCAAATACAAATGAGCCTGTTGCAGATCTTGTTGAACCAGGTGATAGAGTTCTTCTTGCACATGGTGGGAAAGGTGGCAAAGGTAATGCCTTTTTCGCCAATTCTGTAAGAAGGGCCCCAAAATTTGCAGAAAAAGGTGAACCTGGAGAAGAAAGAGAACTTGTCCTTGAATTAAAGCTAATTGCTGACGTAGGACTGGTTGGTTATCCTAATGCGGGAAAATCCAGTCTTCTGGCTGCTATCTCAAATGCTAATCCCAAAATTGCCGGATATCCCTTTACAACTCTTTCTCCTAACCTCGGAATTCTGGCTGTGGATGATCAGAGAATAGTTGCTGCAGATGTACCTGGTTTGATCGAGGGAGCCTCAGATAATAAGGGACTGGGGATTTATTTTCTAAGACACATAGAAAGGACAAGGGTTCTTCTACATGTCATTGATCTGTCAGAGGAGAACTATGAAACCATCATTCAAAAATGGAACATAATAAGGAATGAGTTTAAAAATTACAGTATAGATGTATTGAAAAAACCCTATATTGTTGTAGGGAACAAGACAGATATTATTGACAATAACAGTGCTGTTGCCAGAAAAGTTGAAGAGTTCATGAACGAACAAAACATACAATATCTTACGACTAGCGCTATTTCTGGTGACGGTATAGATCTACTGATAAGATCTATAGTGAACGCTGTAAGGGAAAATCCAAGGCCTCGTGGAAAAACCAGGCTTTTCGAAACAGAGCATTCTTTGCCTGTAAGAAGAGAACATACCCCCGTTGAGATAATAAAGGAAGAAGACGGTTCGGGATTCAGAGTAGCACATCCATATCTTGAAAAAGTTGTGAGCCGAATAGATTTTGGTCACGAGGATGCTTTACCAAGATTTGCAAAACTTCTGAAAAGATTTAAAGTTGAAGAACTTCTCGAAGAACATGGTGCCAAAACAGGAGACACTATCTATCTTGGTGACAAAACCTTCGAATTTCTACCGGAGGAAGCTTCCAGATAAAATAGCGGGAGTGATATAGCTTGTCTTTAGGATCACAAAGAGGATCTTTCAAGAAAAAATCGGATAATCGCAAGATCGGTATTATGGGTGGAACTTTTGATCCCATACATTACGGTCACCTTCTGGCAGCTGAAGAAGCCTGTTTTGAACTGGATCTCGAAGAGGTAATCTTTGTACCCACAGGAGATCCTTACCACAAACGTCAAAGATACGTTACTTCAGCAGAGGATCGATATAATATGGTTTTACTAACCACTATCGAAAACCCTGATTTCAAGGTGTCTAAAGTTGAGATCGATAGAAAAGAACCAAGCCATACAGTAGATACTTTAAAAGAGATGCGACACTGGTATGCTCCGGAAGAGGTGTTTTTTTATTTCATTACAGGACTTGATGCTTTTCTGGATATGCCAAAATGGAAAGAGTACAGGTCGATATTTGAGCTTTGCAAGATAGTCGCGGTCAGTCGACCTGGATATACTTCACATAAATTGGTGGACCTGCCTACACAGGTTCAGAAATCTGTAATTCCTCTTGAAATACCTCTTCTTTCGATCTCAAGTACAGAAATAAGGAATCGTGTCAGAAAACAGAAAAACATCAGATACCTGGTACCACCTTTGGTAGAAAAGTATATCAGCAAAAAAAAACTGTATAGTGCAAATGGACGGTGAAGAATAATGAAAATAACCAGGATTATCATCATGATCCTTGTAGGAATTATATCAGCTGGTGCAGGATCCGCGCTGAAGATTCAGGATATTGTCCAGCCAGAGGCAAAGAATATAAAGAAAAATATAGAACACAACGAAGCTACTGGCAGCATAAATCTACTTGTTGTTGGAATTGATGATCTTGAGGGCATCCACAGGGCAGATACCGTTGGATTTTCTACTATCGATATAGATAACAAGATCGTGAGATTCATGTCCATACCAAGGGATACGCGAGTTCAAATATCTGGCCATGGCTGGGAAAAGATCAATCATGCCTATGCATATGGAGATGAAAAACTTCTGGAGAAAACCCTGGTTAATTATCTGGGTATGCCAATTAATTACCATGCTGTAATTAACTTTGACAATTTCCCCGAGATAGTCGATCTTCTCGGTGGCGTTTATATTAATGTAGAAAAACGTCTTTATTACAATGATAAAGCAGGTAACCTTCATATCAACATAGACCGGGGAATGCAGCACATGGATGGTAAGACTGCACTGGGTTATGTAAGATATAGAAATGATGCCCTTGGAGATATTGGAAGGGTAAAACGTCAGCAGAAATTTATCAAAGCCCTTGTGGACAGGATGAAATCTCCAGATATGATCTCAAAGCTGCCGAAACTTACCAAGGAGTTCCTTAATTTGGTCAACACAAACCTCTCTGCTGGACAAGCAATACAGTTAGCATCATATCTTAAGGATATTCCTCCTCAAAATATGAATTTTTTTACACTTCCCGGGAAATCAGCTTATATCTCTGATGTCAGTTACTGGATCGGAGACCTTACGAAGGCTTCAACTCTTCTTAGTTCAATTCCCGGAGAGGAGAAATATATTTCTGCTGAAAAGGAATCTGAAGTATCAGAAGAAAGTTCTATAACGGAAACTGATATTATTGCCAAGGTGCAAAATCTGAAAAAGATCAAAACAGCTGTAGCAGTCTTAAATGGTGACGGTACACCAGGTCTTGGTAAGAAGATGTCTGTACAGCTTCAAAAACTGGGAATAGATGTAGCTTTCATAGGAAATGCAAAACATTTTGATTACAAATACTCGAACATTAACTACCCTGAGGGCAACGGCCAGGATGCTGCAAATACAAGGTTGTCAGCCCGTGCTCTCGCTGAAATATGTAATATTCCTTCGAGTCTTGTACGCCCCGATGATTCTGCTCCGTATGCTACAATTATAATTGGACATAATTACGAATCAATTATTGAAAAACTTAAAGAACTTAACAATGCTATGTAGGCATTGTTCTGGAGGGATATTAAACTTATTATGACAGTATTGACTGAAAACAGCAAAATCCTTGAGGCTCTTGCGGATAAAAGAGGAGAAGATATCCTCGCTATTGACCTGAGGAGCACTTCTTCAATTGCCGATACATTTATCCTTGTAACCGGTAACTCTGATGTCCACATGAAAACTCTCAGGCAGGCTATAGAGGACTACCTCGATGCTAATGAAGCGAGATATGCTATAGAAGGGCAGAATAGCACTCAATGGTGTCTCGTAGATAGTGGAAATCTTGTAATTCATATTTTCAGCAGGAAAGCAAGAGCCTTTTACAACCTTGAGAAGACATGGGGAGATGCTCCATCAAAAAAATACGATTATCAGATGTGATCATGTGATAATAGATCTTTTCGAGTCAACAAACAGGTCAAAAAACCATTTTCTGCATTGTCTTTTATTGTTAAATAAGCCTTTTGCCGAATTTTTTTAAGGAGGGCCCGGAATACTATGTCTACCCACGAATATCTAACGCCTGAGAGCCAGGAGATCATTGAATCCAGAGTACATTCGACCATTGAAACAGCCAGGTACGGTAATAACGTACAATCCGTAATGACTCTTATCGAAGCATACGAACTGGCTAGACAGAGTCCTGGCACAATTGAGCTTACAGGTATGCCAATTTATCAGCCAATGGGTCAGGGTCTTCCGATCAATTCTAATGTCTTGCTTTTCAATGACGGAGCAGTGGTGGGAAGATGCGCAGCTGCAAGGCGTATCCTTGGAGAACCAGAAGTGGAAAAAGATGAGTACTCCGGCAAATTAAGAGAAGCGATACTAAATACAAGAAACAGAAAACTTTACCATTCAGAAGCCCTTATTGGCCTGGAAAAAGACTTTATGGTAAAAGCTCATCTTCTTATTCCCCAGGGCCATGAAAATATTCTTTACAACTGGCTTCTGAATTTCCAGTATCTCAACAACATTTATACTGAAATGTATAATAATTCCAGGGAATATCCTGAAGCAGATATTTATATTTTTGGAGACCCTGAATGGTCTCATCCAGACCATCCTCTCGGGTTGTCCTTTTTTGATCCCGAGAATAACTGTGCTGCCATTCTTGGAATGAAATATTTCGGAGAATTCAAAAAAGGTACTTTAACTCTTGCCTGGGGAACTGCAGTGAGAAACGGATTTGTTGCATGCCATGGAGGCCTGAAGAGATACAATCTCGACAACGGAGACATATTTGTAGCAGCAGTTTTTGGACTGTCAGGTTCCGGCAAATCAACAATAACGCATTCTGATCATGATAAAAAATACAACATAACAGTTCTTCATGATGATGCCTTTATTATCAATAGTGATGAAAAATTTGCAATAGCTCTTGAGCCGTCCTATTTTGATAAGACTACTGATTATCCCCTTGGCTCTGCAGATAACAAGTTTATCCTTACAGCACAGAACAACGGTGTAACCAAACTGCAGGATGGTAAACTATACATGATGACAGAGGATATCAGAAACGGTAATGGAAGAGCAATAAAATCGAAATTATGGTCTCCTACAAGAGTGGACAGGATCGACGAGGAAATTGATGCCATTTTCTGGCTTATGAAGGATCCTACATTACCACCAGTACTGAAATTTACTGATCCAGTTCTGGCTTCAACAATGGGAGCAACTCTCGCGACTAAAAGGACTTCTGCCGAAAGGCTTGCTCCAGGTGTTGATCCAGATGCTCTTGTAATCGAACCTTACGCGAACCCCTTCAGAACATATCCTCTGGGAATTGACTATGAGAAGTTCAAAGATCTGATCGATTCCGGAGTTGCCTGCTATATACTCAATACTGGTGATTTTATGGGTAAAAATATAACAAAAGATAACACCCTTTTCGTACTTGAAAGTATTATTGAAAATAGAGCTAATTTTAAAGAATGGGGAAAAATGGATGGTATAGAAATTATGGAAGTGGAAGGTTTTATTCCTGACCTCTCCGACGAAGATTATAAAGGTCAGTTCATATCTCGTTTAAAGGACAGAATTGAATTTATAGAGAAATGCAAAGTCGACAGGGGCGGAAGAAATGCACTTCCTGAAGAAACTGAAGCAAGACTGAAAGAAATAATGAACAAGATCTAAATTTAATTAAAGGACTGGATGAATCTTACTTAAGATCGCCAGTCCTTTTAATACTCCTAATATCCCTGGTCCTTTATATAACCTCCGGGAGTAAATACGGGAATATGTATTTTGTGATCTCCCAGGAAATAATGAAGTCTCGGGCTGATCAGAGGAATTTTTCCTGCAGAAATTGAGATGGAATAATAAACGTACTGGTCCCCAAGGTATTCTCTGTTTTTCTGTGAAAGGGGAGTAGGGCTGACTAATTCGCAAAGTGACGAGAACTTTTTCATAAAATCCTTTACAAAAATGGGTTTCATGCTCAAAAGAGGAGAGAGTAGGTTATACATGTATAAGGACAAAAGACATCTATCTGCCACTGGATATATAACCCTGTCCAGTACCAGATTTAATATTTCACAAGATGATTCTCTCGTAGAAAGTACACCCTCAAGGAGTACTTGTGAATGGATCACAACTCCCTGTTTGTCCGAATAACTCATAACACGGAATCCTGTTGGCTATCCCTATCAAATATTATATTTATCTTCTCCTCGAAAACTTCATTATCCTCATCAGGATCCAGAGAATTAGAAGCCTCTGTCCTGAGCTTTTCCAGAGATATTTTTGTCCTGACAATCCTCAAGGAAGAAAGAAGATCTTCAATATGATCTGAATCTTCCTCATCAAGAGCAATACAGACAGCCTTTGGTCTACCTCTTGAAGTTATTACAGTTTCGGCACCTTCTTCAAAGAGAATATTTGGATTGTTCTTTATGTCCCTGCTTGTCACTATTTTCAAAACAGGCTCATCCTTTCTCAAAAAGGATTTATACTCTTCAGTTCTAAATATTTCTTTGACAATTATATTAACAGGGTAGGTGCAGTATGCAAATACTCGAAAATTATGTGTCATATAATATATCTTATGTTGCACTCCGTGACTTCTTTTATAAATAAAATATATAGTAACGATAAACCTTAATTGTCAATTTTTTCAGATCAGTCTTTTCCAGTTATCCATGAGCTGATTATTCCAAGAAATGCATCAACTTTGAGAGAAGCCCCACCTACTAAAGCTCCATTTACATCTTCAAGGTTGAGAAGATCGGCTGCATTTTCTTTCTTTACGCTTCCTCCGTATAGAACAACAATCTTTTCAGGATCGATTTTCTTCATGTCTTTTATCATATTTCTTGTCCATTTGCAGACCTTCTGTGCATCCTCCGGTTTTGCCGATTTTCCTGTACCGATCGCCCAAACAGGTTCATAAGCGAACAGTACTTTTTTGCCAGCTATGACTCCACTATCAATTTCATTAAGGGCTGTTACCAGCTGATTCTCAATTACGTCAAGAGTTTCTCCCTTTTCCCTTTCTTCGAGAGTTTCTCCAAAACACAAGACGGGAATTATATTCTCTTTTGTGCACCTTTTAAGTTTTTTCGATACAAATGCGTTGCTTTCTCCAAATATGTGCCTTCTTTCACTATGTCCAATTATACAGTGTGTACATCCAGTTTCTTTTATCATAGGAATCGACACTTCGCCAGTAAAGGCTCCCTGGTCCTCGGAATGAACATTCTGGGCACCTATAGATATATCGTTTTGATTTAATGACCTGATTGTACTTACTGCTTCTGTAAGACTAGTGAATGGCGGGAAAAAGGTAATGTCCAGTTTATCATTATTTATCAGATCAGTAATAGAACTGTTTTCCTTTAACGTCCTGTCTAAATCATTGAAAAATTGCCGGGTATTGCTTATACCTTGGTTCATCTTCCAGTTTCCGTAAATGTAGAGTTTGTTCATAATCACTCACCCTTTAATCTTTATTCAGTATTTGACGGTGCCTATCAATTAAAAGGACACCGTCAATATATTTACCGAAATGACCTGCTGTAAACCAGTTATTCATCAACAGAGAGAGGTTCGACTCCGGGGAGGATCTCTTTTTCAAAAAATTCAAGACTTGCTCCACCACCGGTAGATACATGTGACATCCTGGTTTCATATTTAAACTTTTTAACAGCAGCCGCACTATCTCCACCGCCAATAACGGAGAATAATTCTTTGTTATCTGTCCTTTCAGCAATGTATGCTGCTATCTCTTTTGTGCCTTCAGCAAAGACCGGGTTTTCGAAAACGCCAAGAGGGCCGTTCCAGAGGACAGTACGAGACCCCTTTATTGTTTTTTTGAATAATTCCACAGTTTCAGGACCTATATCAAGTCCCATCTTATCTTCAGGAATAGACACTGCCTTTACCGTTATTCCCTCTTTGTCTTCTGGACCTGTTCCTATCTTTACATCCTCTGGTAGTACAATGGAGACTCCACTGGATCTGGCTTTACCAAGCATTTCGACTGCGAAGTTCAGACTTTCTTCTTCAACAAGTGATGTACCTGTTTCCAAACCACTGGCTTTCAAAAAGGTAAAGGCCATCCCTCCCCCAATCAGGATAGAATCTGCCTTTTCAAGCAAGGATTCAATTACCCCGATTTTGTCAGACACTTTAGCTCCTCCAAGTATAATAACAAAGGGTTTCTCTGGATCTTTTTTTACCTTTCCCAGCATTTCTATCTCTTTTTTCAAAAGAAGTCCTGCAAAAGAAGGAAGTTCATGCTGAACTGCATCAGTAGAAGCATGAGCCCTGTGAGCTGCACTGAAGGCATCCATTACGAATATATCAAAAGGAATTGCAAGTTTTTTTGCGAAGTCTCTGTCATTTTTCTTTTCTTCCGGATAGAAACGAATATTTTCAATCAACAGAAGTTCTCCGGGTTCAAGACTTTCCATTTTTCCGGATATTTCATCAAGATCCCGGGCAAAAATCACCTTCATGCCAAACTGGGCTTCTACTTCAGAAATCAGTTGTTTTGTAGACAGAGAATCAACACTTTCTCCTTTGGGTCTGCCTAAATGTGTAACCAGAGCTACTTTAGCTGAATTCTTTATCAGAAGCTCTATAGTTTCTTTATGTGCTGTTATTCTGGTATTGTCAGTAATTTTTCCATCCTTTAAGGGTACATTAAAATCAACTCTTACTAAAACTTTTTTTCCTTTAAGTGTAGCTTGATCTATCTGCCTCAGTTTCATAAATTACAAACCCTTTCTAATTACATAGTTGATCAAGTCTACGATTCTGCATGAATAACCCCATTCATTATCGTACCAGCCAAGGACCTTGATCATATTGTCAATGACTATAGTGTGCGGAGCCGCAAATATGGCTGAATGGTCGTCACCTACAAAATCCATGGAGACAAGGTCTCCAGTTTCATAGGATAAATATCCGGAAAGGTCACCCTCGGCATGTTTTTTGAAAGCATTGTTAACTTCTTCAGCACTTACCTTTTTGGAGGATTCTACAACAAGATCTACTACAGAAACATCAGGAGTGGGAACTCTGAGAGCTAATCCATTCAGTTTTCCCTTCATTTCGGGTATAACGATCCCGATAGCTTTTGCTGCTCCAGTAGTTGTTGGAATAATTGACATTGCAGCAGCTCTACCCCTATGAAGCTTTGAGTGTGAGGAATCAAGTGTTTTCTGATCGTTTGTATAAGAGTGGGCTGTTGTCATTAACCCTTTTTCGATACCAAACTCATCGTTCAGAACCTTTACAATAGGAGCGAGACAGTTAGTTGTGCATGAAGCGTTTGAGATAATATTATGTTTTGAGGGGTCATAGGTATTTTCATTTACGCCCAACACTATAGTGGAAACCCCATCACCTTTACCAGGAGCGGAAATAAGAACCTTTTTAGCTCCAGCTTCGAGATGTTTTGAAGCTTCCTCAGCTGTTGTATTTTTCCCTGTGGATTCTATCACAATATCAACTCCCAGATTTTTCCAGGGAAGCTTTGCTATATCCATTACAGAGAGAACTTTTATTTTTTTGCCGTTGACAATAATATTTTCATCATCATAGGTTACTTCTCCTGGATATCTCCTGTGAACGGAATCATATTTGAACATGTAAGCCCGCTGTTCCGGTGAAGTCCTGCTGTTTGTTGCCACTACTTCAAAAAGTCCTTCTTTATCATATTGAAGTAAAGATCTGAGGACCAGTCTTCCTATCCTACCAAAACCATTAATTCCAACTTTAATTTTGCTCATTTCATAACACCCTTTCATTGTATGATTCAGTTGATAATTGCTCTTCTTTATATTTTGTAAGACGAATTCAAAATATATATTTCCAAATCTATAATTATTATTTTACAGGCATAAATATTCTTGGCAAGGCAGGGATTCAACAAGACAGATTAAAGTTACAGGGAAGAATTTATAATATCCTTAATTCTACTCCACCTGTATTTCACGGTAGATTTGCTGACAGGTCTATCCAGATATGTTCCCAGTTCAGTCAGAGTCGCACTGGGATTGTCCATTCTCGTATCGATGATCTCTTTCAGTTTAGCAGGCAGGGAATGGTAAATTCCCATTTCTTTCAATGTTTTCGCAATTCTTATCTGTTCCTGGGCAACTTCTAGTGATTTTCTAATGTTCGAAGAGTCACAATTCACAAGTTTATTTGCCCTGTCCCTCATAGCCCTGACCATTGATCTCTGTTCTATAGCAAGAGAAGTATTGTAAAGCTTAAGTTTGCATAAAAAAGTAACAAGATCATTCTGGTTTCTGATCATAATTTCAGAAAAACTGTTCTTATCTCTGGCAGAAGCTTTTATTCCTGCAGATCTTAGCTTTCCAAGTATTCTTTTATGAAGATCTTCCGATCTGCTTCTTATCACAAGGTTGTATCCATTTTTGGGGAGATATACATTACCGTTATTGCCCCATATACCCCTTAACCAATTCCAGGATCCCTTAGAATCGTAGCACGCTTTTCCCCGGAAAAGAATATCCTCGTAGAGTTCCCTTTTAAAGGTTATTGTAACGTTACCGTGCATGGAAACCGGAACCTTTAACATATCTGAAAGATCTTTTTCTTCGGACCATCTGGTGTGTTCCCAGAGCTTCAAAAGCCTCCTGAATATCCATAATCTGCTGCTTTTTACTGATATTTCTTTTATTCTGTTTTCAGAGTTCATACTTTCAACAATTCCAGATACTTCGCATTCTGCAGAAGCGGAATGATCGAAAGGTATATTCAGCCATTCATCCCATGTTCTTAACCTTAGATCCTGCATTAAATAATGTTCATTCCTTTTCCCTGCATATTCTGATAAGTATTTCTGATACGGCCTGTCCGTTATGACGCAGAATCGCACCATCAGTTACAGAATAAAGAGATGACTCCACAACAGAACAACCCCTGTTTTCCAGAGATCTGATTTCTGAGGGAGAAAGATATAGCGGGAAAGCGCCCTGTTCAGAGTAGTTGGCCAGTATGATTTCAGGAATTACCCCATTATTGACAACAATAAAATCAGGAACACTGCCAAGATATCTTTCTATCCAGTTGACATGGTCGGTTACTGTAAAACCATCTGTTTCTCCTGGCTGTGTCATAAGATTTGCTACATAAACAGTTGGTAGCTTCATTCTTGATATTTCTTCAGTTATTCCGGCGATCATAAGATTTGGTAAAACACTTGTAAATAGACTTCCAGGACCCAATACGATCAGTTCTGCCTCCTGTACAGAGCGTATAACTTCTTTAACTGGCTTTGCATTCTTTGGTTCAAGCCAGAGATCTTGAAGTTCGGACCCGTTTTTTGTGATTCCAAGTTCTCCAATTACAATATCACCGTTCTGTTTTTTTCCGTAAATAGAAACTGATTCTGTGGTTACCGGGAAAACTCTACCCCTTATGGCAAGCAGATTGTTTATCTTTTCAACTCCAAGCCTGAAATCTCCAGAGATCTCAGTAAGAGCAAGAAGGATTAGATTACCCAGGCTATGTCCTTTTAATTCTCCCTGATTGAAACGGAAATCAAGGATCTGTCTTAATTCGTTATCGTCTTCTGCAAGGGCTACGAGACAGTTACGAATATCCCCAGGAGGAAGTACTCCCCATTCATCCCTTAGCCTACCTGAACTACCTCCTTCATCTGTTACAGTCACTACGGCGGTAATATTACGGGTAAAGCTCTTCAGACCAGATAGAAGGGAGGATAAGCCTGTCCCACCTCCAAGGGCAACAATTGAAGGTCCCATTGCAAGTCTGAGATCAACTGCATTTGTCATTACACTGCTCTGACTTCTTTTTCGCTCGGATCTTCTCTTCTTTGATGATCCTCTGTTGAAAAGATTACTTCTGAACAACGAGATAAGAAGGAAAGCCACCAGAATGCCGAGCAGAAAACCTGAACGCCAGTCCATTTAAATGCCCTTGTCCCTTTCTATATCTCTGTGTTTGACGATACAGTTCTGATGAGGCCCTTTAAAATAATTACCAAGCCAGTTAGTTACTGCTACCGATCTGTGACGTCCTCCTGTACATCCGATCCCGATGTGTAACTGCTGTTTACCAGTGTTGAGATATAAAGGCAGTATATAGTCAAGTATTTCAGTCAGTCTCTCAAGAAAACCTTCTGTCTCCTGGAAAGACCATATATATTCACTGACTTGTTTGTCATTCCCTGAGAAAGGTCTGAGATCAGGTACATAATGGGGGTTGGGAAGAAACCTGACATCGAAAATATAATCACAATCCTGAGGAATTCCATATTTAAAACCGAATGAAGTTAAAAGCATCATAGATTTCTCAACAGAATAACCAAGTTGTGTAATCAACTTTACCCTCAACTGTTTCACGGTCAATTCGGATGTATCAAGGATAACGTCTGCATTTTCCAGTACCGGGGACAATATTTTTCTTTCAAGATTGACACCATCGAGAACAGAGAGATTCTGTGATAGAGGGTGCCTGCGCCTGGTAGCGCTGAATCTTCTTACAAGAACGTTATTACTTGAATCAAGGAAAATCAGCTTGATGTTTTTCATGTTCTTTCTCAGATCATAAAGAACATGAAGCAGATTATCCATCAGCTCTCCGCCTCTAACATCAACAACAGCAGCAAGTCCGTTGGTAACGGCAAGCCTGTGTCTTGAAAGAACACTTAAAAGCTGAGGGATTAAAGAAGGAGGAATATTATCTACGGCAAACATGCCCTGGTCTTCAAATATATTAAGAGTTGCGGATTTACCCGCACCGGACATTCCTGTAATTATAAAACAGGTTTCGACTTTACCTATTACATTGTCTATTGTTATTCACTCCCTTCGAACCCTGTCAGGAATTTCCGCAATCACCTGCATCACCACGAATAATTTCCACTGCATGCCCGATCACAGGCAGGACAGCATTGAGACACTGTGTTGCACCCCGCCTGCTGCCTGGTAAAGATAGAACAAGGATTTTATCTATAACATACGCTCCTGATCTTGAAAGTATAGATCTTTCTGTAAAAGAAGATGTTTTTATGCGCATATACTCTCCAATACCAGGTATGATCTTATCTGAAATCTCTGAAAGGGCTTCCGTTGTAACATCCCTTTCAGAAAGACCGGTTCCTCCAGTTATAAGTATCAGATCAGTACACTTTTCATTTATCCACTTTTTTAAACTGTTTTGTATACTTTTCTTTTCATCAGCTACAATAGCTTTTTCTACGGTTTCAATGCAATTTTCTTTCATTATCTCTTCTATAGCTGGCCCGGCAGTATCTATTCTTTCGCCCCGGCTCCCTTTATCACTTACTGTAAGTATACATACCCTGAAGGATTTGTTCATTGTAGCCATATCAGAAAGAGAAATAAATCCCGGAGTCTGAACAGATACCCTGCAAAAAAAATCTCCTGATATTTCTTCGATTTTAAGAGTTACTCCACCATTCTTAAATTTAATGCAGGAGCCTTCACTTGCCTGAAAAATATCACTTGACATAATTATCTGAAGTCCCTGCCTTGACGAATCGAAACATCCAGGACCTGCAATGAATATATTGACACTTACACCATTAACCATACTCTGATAGTTATGATCAACAGAAACGTAACAGAGACGGGGAAAGACCTGATCAGGACACTGAATTAATTCAAGGATCTTCATTCAATAATTTCCTTTCTTTCTTTAGCAATAAAGGTTCCGCTTTTGCCTCCTGTTTTGGACAAAAGCCTGATATCTGAGATCACAATGCTTTTATCAACACCCTTACACATGTCATAAATTGTCAAAGCAGCACCTGTGACACCTGTAAGAGCTTCCATCTCAACTCCTGTTACCTCTCTGGCTTTTACAAGACAGGTTATTCTTACAGCTAAAGCAGAATTATCGAGACTGCACTTTACAGAAGCATGATCGAGTCTGATAGAATGGCAAAGAGGTATTAGTTCCCAGGTTTTTTTCAGGGTGTTGATACCAGCCAATTCAGCTATCTGGAGAACATCCCCCTTTTTTACCTGTCCCTTTTCGATCATTACAAATACATCTCGGGTCAAATTTACTGTCCCTACTGCTGTAGCTGATCTTAATGTTGTTGTTTTATCCGAAACATCTACCATTCTGGGATGACCATCTTTATCCAAATGAGAAAATTCCAAAAAATTATCCTCCAATTCTTGACATATTATCTTTGTGGGAGTTTGAAATTTCCCAGCCACAAGGTTTCATTTCAACTGCCTGGAATATACCTTCTTTGACTTTTTGCCTGTTTTTTTCCCGAATATATTCTAAAAGTCCTACACCGATATCATTCAAGAGACAAGGTCTCATCTCTCCCGTTGAGGTTATTCTTAGCCTGTTACAGTTCTGACAGAAATGATCAGATATAGCGGCTATGATACCAACGACCTGACCCGAAGTGATATTTCGGTAATACTTTGCAGGACCAGGATTATTATCTTCTTTAAAACTCACTGTCTGCCAATTACCTTTTTCTGGAAGGAACTCAAATATACTTGAAGCAGAAATAAAAGCATCTCTGCTCCATAAATCATCATCTACAGGCATGAACTCTATAAATCTTGGAATAATGCCTCTTGATCCCGCAAAATTAATAATATCTCCAACTTCTTCTTCATTAAATCCCCTTATCAAGACAGTGTTAAGGCGAATATTTAGATTTTTACTTCCAGATAAAGCACCCAGGCCATTAATAACTTCTTCAAGCTTTCCTAATCTTGTAATAAATGCGAATTTTTCAGCAGAAAGTGTGTCCAGACTCACATTTATAGAATTAATACCTGAATTAACCAGAATATCTGAATATTTTTCAAGCAAAGAACCATTGGTAGTCAGAGCAAGTCTCAGATCTGGAAATGACTTGGCAAAAGAAGATAAAAATTCTGGAAAGTGCGGTCGCACAAGGGGTTCTCCTCCAGTAAACCTGATCTTTTCAACACCAAGTTCCTGAAGAACATCGGTTAGAAAAAAGATATCCTCATAAGATAGAACTGATTCGTGAGGCAAAAGGTTAACTCCTTCAGCGGGCATACAATATCTGCATCTGTAATTGCACCTGTCGGTTACAGATATTCTTACGTATCTTAATATTCTTCCAAACCTGTCTTTTAGGTTGCCCATCTGTAACCTCCCATGGCATTGACCCTTTGTTTCCACTCATTATTCGTTATACTTTCCATAAGTGCGTTTATTGCCGGATGATCAATATTGTTTCTGGGTATTACCAGTTCAAAGGGTTCTTCAGTAAGGGGAATAAAATCCAGGTCCATAGCATAAGATGCTGCATGTATTCCCATTGCTGCATCAACATTTCCGACTTTAACCTGGTTTGCAGCATCAAAATGAGACACTGTACAGTTATCGTATCCGGATATCAGGGAATGGTCCAGTCCCTGGTCAGTCAGAAAATAATCAAGGAGCACTCTGGTACCTGCCCCGGGTTGTCTGTTGACAAACCTTATATTCTGATCCACCAGATCACAGATTCTCTTTATATTCATGGGGTTGCCTTTTTTTACGATTATCCCCTGTTCTCTGTAAAAGAGCAGTATCCTCTCCCATTGGTCCTCTCCGGCAAGTTCGTCTATGTATGAAGTATTGTATTCACCTGTAGAAGAGTCCAGAAGGTGCGCTGCAGCCAGATGAGCCTCTTTTCTGGAAAGGGCGGCAAGACCTCCAAGACTGCCAACATATCGGGTAATAATGTCTCCCCCACTATCTCTTACAAAAGATATTATTCTGTCAAAGGCAGGGTCATTTGATCCCTGATATAAAGCTCTTTTCTCCCATTTTATATCCCTGGTAAGCCAAATATATGGAAACTTGCTCCCTTTGGGAAATTCAAGAGCTTGCTGAGGGATAAGAGAAACTCCGTCCATTTCTGCCATTGATAGCATTTTACTCGAACCTCCGGAAACAGGAAAAACAGCTTTTTGACCATTTATCTGAAAAGCTTTTATCCTCACCCATTCCTCTATTCCTGAGGGAGAAGAATGAGGACTCACTAGAGTAACATCCTTCAATGTCTCCACTGCCCCTACAGCCTTTTCCAGAACCTCTTCTCTGTCAATTTCACCAAAGTTCAACAGGTTCAAAGTCGGAAATACTATTGACCAGGCAGCTACTGCAGTGGACATTGGAAATCCCGGAGTGCCAATAACAGGTTTGCCCTTTATTTGAGCCATCATGGCTGGTCTTCCGGGTTTCATCAAGGTCCAGTGAAAGAGCACTTTACCCATTTCTGACAGTACCTTCTGAACGAAGTCTTTTCTGCCTTTTGCAGAACCAGCGCCAACAAGGACCATATCGTAGTTCTGAACCGCTTCCTCAATATATCTTCTTAGTTCTACGGGATCGTCCGGTATGATTGGAAAAACATCAAGTGGATAACCCCATTGACCAAAAAGCGATTTAAGCATAATAGAGTTGCTTTCCATCTGGTTACCTGGGTTCTGATTATCTGAAGATATCCATTTATCAGGATAAACTATCTCATCACCTGTGGGCAAAAAAACTGTTTTGACTTTGGGGAAGACAGATATTTCTTTTACACCGGCAACAGGAATAAGAGCTGCAAGATAGGGCGAAATTATATCACCTTTTCTCGCTATAACCTGACCACAATAAACATCCTCTCCCACCGTTCTGAGATTTTTGCCGACTGTAAGGTTCTCATAGACGAGTAAATAATTTCCCCTTGTGGTTGAATTTTCGACCATGATCACACAGTCGAACTTACCTGGGACTGCCATCCCAGTATTAACCCAATAGAAATCATTATCTTTGAGATAAACCGGTGTTGCAGGAGAAGCCCCTCTGGTGCTTTCTGATCTTATTGCATAACCGTCTACAGCCGAAGCTGTGTAATGAGGAAGATTTCTCTTCGAAATAACATCCTCTGCCAACATGGTTTCAACTATATTACCTGAAAGAGTACTGATTCTGGATTCTCTTTTCCTGAAAGAGTCATAAACATGATCTTTAACAATGTCCCATATTTCACTTATGACAACATGTTTTTTCATTTCCACAACACAACACCTGCCAGTTCTTCTTTTCTTAATGTCTCAGTCTGCTCTCCAAGCACGATTAACCCATCTGTATCGATTAAAGATCCTACGTAGCCGGATTTTGACATAACGGGGAAAATTTTCCCTTTGCTGAATCTGAAAGGGATAAATTCCTCAATACCTGTAGTGCCATTTACATCTTCAGCAAGATTGAATTCCTGGATATCATCTTTATAAGAACCGGGGGCAATAGAATTCAATATCACTGGCAGAACGAAAGTCGATGCTACTACAGCACATGATAAAGGGTGACCTGGTAGTCCGAAAAGGAGTTTTCTTTTCTCTTTAGAAGCAGCGAATAGAGTTGGCTTGCCGGGCTTTATCCTTAAGCCCCGAAGATAAAGCTTTGAATTCAAAAGTACTTCAAATACCTCAGAGGTAAAATCCCTTACACTAACTGAAGATCCGCCCGAAACAAGAATAATATCATTTTCTGCTACGGCCTGTTCGGTTTTATTATAAAGTTCACTTTTAACATCTCCGGATATGCCGTATCTTTTTATACAAAACCCATATTTTTTGAAAAAAGAATGAAGGAACTCCATGTTTACATCCCGTGTAACCCCGAGAGGAATATTTTTTTCTCCAACAGGTGCAATTTCATCGCCAGTACTTATAATACCTAAACAAGGTCTGGTAACAGGAACCTTTGAGATACCCATATGTGCCATGATTCCTGTAGATCTGAAGTCAAGAACATGTCCTGCAGATAATATCGTCTGCCCCGTTCTGATCTCTTCGCCACGTTCTATAACATGAGCACCAGCTTGCATAGCTTTTCTTACTTCTATCCATTTTCCAGTTATAGAAGTATCTTCAACCATAACTACACAATCTGCCCCTTCTGGTATCATTCCGCCAGTAAATATCTGAAAAGCCTGACCTTTAGTCAGTTCTTCTTCAGGTGCATAACCCATTGGTACAGCACCAGAGTATTTGAGATAGGCTGGTGAAGACTCATTTGCGCCTTTGATATCTGAACTTTTTACTGCATAACCATCTCTCAGGCTTCTGGTAAAAGATGGATGATCTTCAAGGGCATTAATGGTTTCTGCAAGTATCTCTCCGTTAATGCTGCTTACAGAAAACATTTCTTTATTGTAATTCCATGGGAAATCAAAAGAGTTTGATATACTCTGTATTGTTTCTTTTCTTCTTGGAACCTCGCGCACAAAACCGGACATTTACAATACTCCTGTAAAAATTTAAATTATGGATGTAGTTTGGATCATCTGATCCTTTTAAGGAAAGTTGGGAAACCTTCATCTATAAGATTTTTTTCTATTTCATTTGCTCTTGTCTGACTATTACCTGCATTAACAATTACTCTGTGGTACTTTTCTCCTTTTACATCCGCCTGCTGGATAAAAACACTGTAACCTTTCTGTTTTGCCTGGTTTGAAAGTGATTCTGCTGCTTCAGTTTCTTTAAAGGATCCTATCTGGACTCCCCATGCAGAGTTTCCGTCTGCTTCGTTGGTTAGGGAATTTCTGTTATCTGACTGTATCGAACTTGTTGAACTCTGGCCGGCAGGCGTGTTTTTTTCCTGTTTCACTGAGCTGTTATTACTGGATGTGCTTACTGACGAGTCTGATTCGTCCACAGGTACGGCAACAGCAACGGGATCCGAAGTGTTATTGGAAGAATTAGTACTCTTTGTGTCAGGCATTGCACTTGTATAACTGTCATTTTGCTCTGAAACAGCTTCTACTTCTTTTTCTGATATGTTCTCAGGTAGATTTTTATACTGTTTGTCATCACCCGATGGCATGAAAAAGATCTTTACGGAAAGGATAAGAATTCCAAGAGCAACAAGCCCAATAACCGGGAGCATTATTTCTCCAAAGGGAAACATTGGCCTGGAATCCTTGTGTCTTCTGTTTTTTCTTGAAAGCATTGCATATCCTTCCTTTCAAAACTGGAAAATACAGATATATCCTGGTGATTTGACTTTGTTAAAAAACAAAGGGCAGAAATCTGTTTTTGACCTCTGCCCGCTCTTTAACGTCTTCTTTATCTCTTTGTTTCAAAGACCCTTATAAAGATATATCAGAGGAGAATTAATAATATCATATGCTACTTCTCTTTTTTATCTGACCTTCGTATATAAGTTGGAACATCAAAATTATTTGCGGGTACTCCATTGATCTTGAACAGGTCATTTTCATCACCGTATACGACTTCCGACTCTTCAAGCTCTACCTTTGTTCTGGACTTTTCCGTATGTCTCGTATGCCTGGTTTTCGTTTCCTTTAGATTTGAGGAAAAACCTGTTGCTATTACAGTGATTTTAATCTTGTCTTCCATTTGGTCGTTGATAGTATGTCCCCAGATTATGGTTGCATCTTCATCTGCTGCTTCATTAATAACTTTTGCAGCTTCCTGGATCTCATAAATACCTACATCTTTTCCTCCTGTGACATTGAACAAGACACCTTTAGCTCCATCCATTGGAGTAGACATCAACGGACTGTTTATTGCTGACTGAGAAGCAAGGACTGCCCGGTTATCTCCCTGGGCTTCTCCTATTCCCATAATAGCTGCTCCTGCATTTTTCATTACAGTCTTGACATCTGCAAAATCCACGTTAACAAGTCCAGGACAGAGGATAAGATCCGTTACGCCCTGAACAGCCTGTCTTAATACCTCATCTGCCAACTGGAAGGCATCAGTAAGTCCTGTACTTTTGTCAGAGATCTCAAGAAGTTTGTCATTCTCAATAATTATGAGTGCATCTACCTTGTCCTTCAGGATCTTGGAACCTTCAACTGATTGAGTATAACGGCGTCTTCCTTCAAAAGAAAATGGATGCGTTACTACAGCTACGACAAGAGAACCTGCTTCTCGTGCGATTTCAGCAATAACAGGAGTAGCTCCAGTACCTGTTCCGCCACCCATCCCAGCTGTCAGAAATACCATATCCGCACCTGAAACTGTCTCCCGTATTTCATCAAATGATTCCTTTGCAGCGTTAAATCCAATCTCGGGATCTGCTCCTGCACCAAGGCCTTTTGTCAGCTCCCGGCCAAGAACCATTTTAGTAGTTGCTTCGGATAATCCCAATGAAGCCATATCTGTGTTAGCGGCTATAAATTCTACACCTTCTATGCCACTTTTTATTATATGATTCAAAGCATTGCCACCGCCGCCGCCGACGCCTATTACTTTAATATTTTCGTGATGGGATCTGGATTGATCTATAACTTTGAACATTTTTTCCATCACCATCATCCTCCTCAGTCTGATAAAGTTGTTTGCTAAAATAGCTCCTTGAAGGATCTACGTAACATACCGATCAAATCCTTAACCTTTTCTGTGCTGTGTCTCTCTTTAATTTGACCTTTTGGTTTCCTCTGATATGAAACAGTGTTTACAGGTCCGGATTTTAATCTGTTAACCGGAGTTTCTATAAACCTGTAGGGATTTCTCTCCTTATGTGTAATATACCTTACAATTCCGGCAGCAGAGGTATATTGGCAGTCATTTCTTCCAGGAGGCATCTGAAAACTGTCCAGAGGATCAGCTATCCTGACCGGGAAACCAAGAATATCAGAGACAAAGGGTTCAAGATCTTTGGACTTTGCTACACCTCCGGAGAGAACTATACCAGCCGGGAACATATGGACACTGAAATCCGAAAGCTGATGAGCTACATAATCAGCGAACAACTCCTCCAGCCTCGACCTTATAACATCGAGAGCCTCACCGGTATCCACTTTCCTTGTTTTACCTCTTACTTCTATCTCAAATTCTTTTTCGTAAATTTCGTTTTCGTCGAGAGAGAGTCGTTTTTTTAAATCCTCTGCTTTGCTGATGGGAATCTTCAATACATATGCAAGATCGTTAGTTATATGATCCCCACCTATTGGGATAATACCCAATTTGACTGGCCGTCCATCCGTGAACATTGCTACAGTTGTAACACCACCTCCAACAGAGAGTGATATAACACCTGATTGTTTTTCCTCATTAGTAAGTGTCCCCATTGCTGTAGAGAGAGATTTTACAACAAGACCCTTTACTGAGACACCAGCCCTTTCAATACAGTTTGCGACATTCTGCATAACGGATGATGGAACAATTACCGACTGCAGTTCAATTTCAAGCCTGATGCCTGTCATTCCAAGAGGATCATCTATTCCTGAATTGCCATCGATAGAGTATTTTACAGGTATGGTATGTAGAGTATATCTATTTGGAGGCACAGCAAGCTCACTTTGTGCTGCTTCTATAACCCTTTCCACATCCTGAATTGTTACCTGCCTGGGTGTTCTACCGAGTGAAACCATTCCTCTCGATATTACACTTGTAAAATCAATACCACTAAAAGCGACAGTAACCTCATCTATTCCGAATCCCACCATGCTTTCTGCATCTCTTAGGGCAGCTTTAACAGATTCAACAGCCTGTTCCAGGTTAATTATCATGCCTTTCCTGATCCCTAGAGACTTTGCCTGTCCTATTCCAATTATCTGGGGATCGCGATGATTTTCATCTCTTTCTGCAACTACTACGGCTGTTTTGGTCGTTCCCAAATCAAGCCCTACGATTATTTCCGGCTCTCTTTTGACCATAATTTCCGCTCCCTTCGTGGTGAAACCTTATATATCTTCTTTTGCAGGAAAATCACAGTTCTTTTATTACTATACGTTCACTGAAAGTGGTGTCAATCCTCAGATTACCTGAGACATAGGGGAAATCAGGGAGAATCGCCCTGATGGCCGGGATCTGGCTGTTCCAAGGGTGATCCTTACCGTTAAGTACCATCAAAATCCTTCCATCAGTTACCTGAATTGTTACTTTAAGAACAAAATATCCTCCTCTGAAAACCACCCTGATTTGCTCTATTTTTTCATGCCAATTGTATTCATTCAGTGTAACACTCCAGCTATAAAGCAATTCTACCGGAAAAGATGCCTTGATAATTTTTCTTTCTTTATTGATCTTGTCAATATCCAGAAGTGGAGCACTGCTTTCGTCAAGTATCCACTTAACGGGAATTCCACTTTCCTTAGACAGCAAATGTCCAGTTTCAAGATCTTCTGGCCATACGTAACCTTTATCATCAAAAAACCAGTTTCTGTCGTTCCAGTTTACTTTACCCATGACTTTCAGGGGAGATACCGAAAAAATAAAACTGCCCGGTTTCTTCAGACTCATGGTAGCTTCTACAGGTAACAGATTTTCAACTGAACTACAAATAGAATGTTCTCTTATAAACAGCCCCGGCCAGAACGAAGTATATTTTTGAGGAAAGATATCCCAAAATACTTTTTCCACCACTTGGTCCTTTGGTTCAAAGTTTATTGTTTTCAGTCTGAATACCTGATATTCCCTGTTTAATATTGTAAAGGTTCCCCAAAAAAGGGCCAATATTAGAAAGAACCATTTAGAAAGAATTATTTTTCTAAATCTAATCATTCAACAATCTGACCTCAAGTTCAAGGTCAATACCCTTTGATTCCTTTACTCTCTTTCTGCATTCGTTAATAAGACCTGTAACATCTTTAAAGCTTGCGTTACCGGTATTAACAATAAAATTAGCATGCCTTGTGGAAACATGGGCATCTCCTCTTCTCAATCCTTTGCATTTACAATCATCAAGGAGCTTTCCTGCTGCATATCCTTCAGGATTCTTGAATATACATCCAGCACTTTTATACTCATAGGGCTGATTTCCCCTTATTCCCCAGAAAAAACTCTGCCTTTCTTTTATTCTATCAATGGATCCTTTTTTTACGCAAAGACCACATGAAACGATAATTCTCCCTGAATCGGTCAAACTGCTTGATCTATATCTCCATTCAATTTCATCTTTAGCCCACCTGCATAACATACCCTTTGTGTCCACGGTTTCTACCCATTCTACATTATCACTGATAGAAAACCCCTTCCCACCTGCATTTCCTGCAAGGGCACCTCCTACAGTACCAGGAATACCTACAAGGTGTTCAAGTCCTTCTGCTGATAACGAAAATGTTCTGGCAATTACATCTCTCATAGAAGTTCCCGCTTTAACTTCAAGGGTAAAACTGTCTCCTGCATTTTTTATGTTGATACCCTTAAATCTTCGAGTAGACAGGAATAAACCATTTACAATCCCATCTCTGATAAGGAGATTACTCCCACCTCCTATGATCTTGAGCTTTAGCCCTTCAGAATTTTCGAGGGACTTAATATTTTTGATATCTTCAATTTCTTCGGCTTCAATGTAAAACTCAGCATTCCCTCCAATTCCCATGGTAGTACATGGAGCAAGAGGGAAATTCCTCTCAATTTTTGCAGATCGGATATTTTTACTTAATGCCTCCGACCAGTTCATTATACTTTCAGTCTCCCTCCACGTAACTGGTCTGTACCATTTCACCGACCCTGGTAACGTTTCCGGCACCAATGGTTATTAATAGATCGTTTGGCTGTAATTCACTTGAAATAAAGGAGGAAGCTTCGCTAAAGTTCGAACACAAGTGACAGGTACTGTACCCGTATTTTCCTAAAGTGTCCGAGATAAGTTTGGAAGTTACGCCGTTCATTGGTTTTTCGTCTGCAGGATATATTGGCATTATATATAAAAGATCTGCCATCGAAAGAACTTCGGCAAATTCTTTGTACATTGCCTTGGTTCTTGTATATCTGTGAGGTTGAAATACAACCATATGTCTCTTCTGGGGAAACATTTGCCTCAATGTATTTAATGTTGCTTCTATTTCTCTCGGATGATGACCATAATCATCGTACAGTTCAGCTTTACCTATGTGCCCCATGTGCTGCAGTCTTCTTTTAGCTCCTCTGAAATCATGAAGGGTTTCCTGTATCAGGTTGAAGGGTATATTCAATCTTCTGGCTACTACAATTGCAGCCAGTGAATTCAAAATATTATGATCCCCTGAGATACTCAGTTTCATTTCACAGACTTCTTTTCCCTGATGGTAAACAGAAAATAAAACTCCTCCGCCTTCAAGATGAACAATATTACACGCACCCCAGTCCCAGCCAGTGCCAAAACCATAGGTTTCAGTGGTTGTAACTGATGAGATCAGAGGGAAAAGTTTTCTTATACCTGAATCTTCACCACAGACAATAGTAGAACCCCCATCTTTCGTTTTTGTCAAAAATCTCTGATAGGCATTCAAAACGCTCGTTATATCTGGATAATGGTCCACGTGATCCCAGTCTGCGTTTGTTACTACTGTGATCTCTGGAGTGAAACCTTCAAAGGATCCGTCACTTTCGTCCAGTTCTGCAACCATGTAAGGTCCACTTCCCAATTTAGCATTAACTCCTATATCACAAAGTTCTCCACCGATGGCAACGGTAGGCTCAAGACCCGCCTGCTCAAGGATCATAGCTATCATGGAAGAAGTTGTGGTTTTCCCGTGAGTCCCTGCAATACCAATACCTTTTTTTGAGTTAAAGAGCCAGCTCAAAACATCAGCTCTTTTGGCTACAATAATCTCTCTTCTGAAGGCCTCCTGCAGTTCTTCATTCTGGTCAGGAATTGCACTGCTGTATATTAAAAGATCAGGAGAATAGGCATCAAGATGTCCCATTTCATGGCCGATCACAAAATCAATCCCCTTTTCGATGACTCTGTCAACGTATGAAGTGCGGTTAACGTCACAACCGCTTACCTCATAACCAAGTTCCTTTAATAACAGAGCCAGACCACTCATACCGGCACCACCTATTCCCATCAGATGGACACGTTTAATTGTGCTGGTCTTTTCATTAAGCAAGTCCAATTGAAGACTCTCCCTCCGTCATAATGCACTTATACATTCCCAGATATTCTCGCATGCTCTGTCATGAAGTAATTCTGAATCAGTATTACTGGCATTTAAATCTGTTTTTTTGTTAACAAGATTTTCAAGTTTACAGATGAATTCATTCAGGTTATCCTTATCTTCCGCCCAAATCTCTCCCCTGGAACTTTTCAAAAAATGTCGAGCATTTTCGACCTGGTGAGACTTGGAAGACTTGATCCAGGGTACAACCAGGGCTGGTATCCTGTAAACACTCAACTCTGCAAGAGTTGAAGCACCAGCTCTTACAACAGCTACATCAGCCAGGGAATAGACAACGTTCATATTCCATTGCTTCCCCACAAAATGAACATTTTCAGGAATATTACCTTCACTGATCCTGCTATCATCAAGAACAATGAAATTCCAACTGCGAAATTTTATTTCTCCGGCTGTCTTCTTTATAAGTTCAACTATTTTTTTACTTCCGAGAGACCCCGCCATAACCACAACTGTAGGACCTCCTGAATAATACAACCCTATATGTAGTATATTCCAAGCATCTCTGTCTTGCAATCTGAAAAATGGTCTTACTGGTATTCCTACTGGTATAAAATTACCGGACTTTAGGGGGAAACACTCTTCCCAACCAGTCAGTACAGTTCTTTTTAACATCCAGCATATTTTTGTTACCTTACCGGCAGAGATATTCTGTTCGTGAACTATTACGGGAATTCCATTCAACAGACATGCAATTAAAGGTAAAAAAGATATATAACCTCCGAATAGAATACAGTAATCAGTTTTTTCCTTTCTTAAAATAGAAACAACTTTAAAATATTCTTTAAAAAGACACAGGGTTCTTTTTATTATTTTTCGAACAACTTTTGTTCCCAGGGGAGAACCTGTTAGATCCAGAATGAAAGGGTCTATTCCCTCTGATGAATAAATATCCCCCTCGATCTTCCTTGCACCACACATATAATCAACTGAAACGCCCTTTTCATTTTTCAGTAACCATTTACCAAAAGCTACCGCAGGAAAAATATGTCCTCCAGTACCTCCAGCAACACACATAATTTTTTCAGTCATGATACGTCGAACCTTGTTTTTTTGACAATGCTTATAATGACCCCCACCTTGATCCAAGAAAATAACATGGAACTACCTCCGTAGCTTAAAAAAGGAATAGGCATTCCTGTCAAAGGCAAAAGTTTCGTTATACCTGCCAGGTTAATAAAAAGGGGCAGCAAAATACTGATGGACAATCCCCATAAAAGGAGAATGTCATATTCATCTGTCAACCTAAGGTAGAACCTGAAAATACTTAACGTCCAGGCCAGGAAAAGAAAAAGAATTAATGATGTCCCAAGAAGACCAAATTCTTCTCCGACAGAGGCAAAAATATAATCTGTGTGAGCTGCCGGTAAATATCTCATTTTCTGAAAACCCTTACCTATCCCCCTGCCCAGCAAACCGCCGTTAGCAAAGGCTATAAGTCCCTGTATTACCTGATACCCACTGTCAAGAGGTTCGCGCCAGGGATCGGTAAATGCAAGGTATCTTCTTATTCGATATCCTTCCCTGAAGATGAGATAGAGAAAAGGAGGTATAGCCAAAAATCCGAAAGACAAAGGGTAAAACCATCCTTTCGCCATCACAAATATGGCCATTGTAATGACGAATACCAGAATAGCACCTCCCATATCAGGCTGAAGAAGTAGAGGAATTACAGAGACCACCGCAATAACGCATGTCTTGAGGAAAGATGATCGAACTGGCAACTTTTCATCTCTGGAAAGGACCTTGGATAGGTGCAGGACTATCGCCATTACCAATAGTTCAAGAGGCTGAACCCTTATGTGCCATAACCTTATCCACCGCTCTGCTCCCCCTGCAGCTGAACCGAAAAATCCTGTAAGAGTTGCACATGTCAACAAAAAACCAAAGATCCACATAAGAGCAGAATATCTTTTCCAGATTCTTACAGGAACGATTGAAACAATAATCATGGCAAAGAGTCCTGCAAAAAACCACACTGCCTGTCGCATTACAATGGAAAGGTTGGTACTGCCAGTGCCTGTGATTCTTGTTCCAGTGACAGATAGGATCATCAACAGACTGAAGCAGCTTATAATAAAAGGAACTATCCACAAAAGAAGATATGACTGGTTTTTACTTCCTTGTGCTTCTTCAATGTGATCAGACATCTTTACAGCCTTTCCACTTTTCGAGATTCTTTACAACTTTTTTGAAATGGTCCCCTCTTTTTTGATAGTTCTCGTACATGTCCCAACTGGTACAGGCAGGGGACAACAGGACAGTTGATCCTACTCTTGCAATTGAACTGGCGATTTGAACCGCCTCTTCCATTGAAGAGGCGATAAATATTGCGCTATAGCCTTCTTTCATCAGAGCTGAAGAAATAGGGTCCTTTTCTTCACCAATAAGTATTGCAGCATATGATGACCTGCTGACTTCTTGAGCCAATGGAGTATAATCTTCTCCCTTGCCCTTACCTCCGAGTATTACTATTTTCTCCCCTTCTATCGATGCCAGGGCAGCAACCGAGGCAGCAACATTAGTCCCTTTTGAATCGTCAATATACCTGATACCGTTGACAGTCGCTACGAGTTCACAACGGTGGGAAAGTGGTACAAAGTCATTCATCAAGGAAGGAACAAAAGAAGATTCCAAGGGTAATCCAAGTAGATCGATCACAGATAGAGCCATAGCCGTATTTTCCAGATTATGCCTCCCGATCAGGGGGATCTGTTCCGTTTCAGCAATGACCTTTGAATCTAGTCCCTTTCTTTGAAGCTTAATACAATCGTCGTTAAGCAGGATCCTGGCTTCTGTATCATGAATTGATAATTTATCGCTTTCCCAGTCAAGAAGAGCTACTGACCTGTTCTTTTGTCTATCTATTCGGAAATAATCTCTTCCCTGAAGGATAGCCCATCCGTTTTTTCTTACACTGTTCAACAGTTTCACCTTCGATGTTACGTAATTATTAAAATTTCCGTGCCAGTCAAGATGGTCAGGTGCAAGGTTAGTCATCACTGCCATATCAACCTGGAAATTATTGATCCAGTACAGCTGAAAACTGCTCAGTTCTATCACAAGGTAATCCTGATCCAGCAAAACAGCCTCAGCTAAGGATAAGCCAATATTGCCTGCAGCTGTGACCTTTTGTCCTGAACAATGAAGAAAATGATTTACCAGCGATGTGGTAGTGGTTTTTCCGTTGCTTCCTGTTATTCCAATGGTTGTTCCGTTAAGGTATGGATAGATGAAATCCAACTCACCCATAAAGGAAATATTTCTTGTAAGAGCTTCCTTTACTGCTATTGATCCTGGTCCTACTCCAGAACTGAGCAAAACAAGATCAGTTTCCCAGGCTCTTTCAGAATGACCACCTGTCTCGTAACCAATATTGTTATTACGAAGGGTTTGTTTTGTATCCTCACTGATATGATCTTTCAATTCAGAAACTAATACCTGCGCTCCCTGTTTTCCTGCCAGTAACGCGAGTCCTGTTCCGCTTATCCCTGATCCGATCACAGTGACTGTTCTTCCTCGTAGTTTAATTCTTTCTTTCATTTCAACAAGTCTCCATTATGAGGAAAATAAAATATTGATCGCCAGGAAGGTTATTGCAAATCCTATACCATGAACGATCCAGAATCTTGTAACTATGCAGCTTTCGCTCCATCCCTTAATTTCAAAATGATGATGTACTGGACTCATCAAAAAGACCTTCTGTCCCGCTACATAGATGGCGAAAAGCTGTATACACACCGAGATAATTTCAAGCCCGAACAGAAATCCGGATGGGACTACATAAACAAAACTTCCAGAGTACACACATATTGAAATAATTAATCCAGCAATAAAATGGGAACCTGTGTCCCCCATAAAGATTCTCGCAGGATGGCAGTTATGCCACATGAAACCTGCCAGGAAAGCCAGACCTGTGCATATTGAGACAAAGACCTCCATAGAAATATTCGACAGGAAAAGAATTCCAGAAAGTGAAATGATACCAGTTCCTGCTACAAGACCATCAAGTCCATCAGTAACGTTAACAGCATTCATCATTCCAACAGTAAAGAAGACAAGCAATAATAAAGCCAGTACTGGTTCTTTTACAAAAATACCTGGAAAAAGTTCAAGACCTCTGATCTTAAAGATTAAAAGAGACCAGAAAAAAGCGATAATTACCTGAAAAATCAGTTTCTGCAAAGACGTCAATCCTTCACTTGAATTTCTTGAATACTTGATCCAGTCATCGGAAAAACCTACAACAGAACAGGCAAAAGGAAGTATCCATATTTCTACCTGAGACAAAAATGCTGCCCCTGCAAAAGAGTTGAGGACAATCCCGATCAGGGCACTTATGCAGAAAACGACACCTCCAAGTGAAGGGACACTGCCTTTATCATTAGAAATATATAATGCCGGACCATAGGACTTCTGAACCTGGACCACTTTTTTCCCCCTTAGGAGATCAGTCCAGAAATACAAGAAAAAGAGTGAAAAAAAGAAAACAGTTAATGTCGTAAGGAGAATTTTAATATTCATTTGCTCTTAACCAGTTCTGCCACGATTTCATCCAGTCTGTTGCTGTGGGAACCCTTTATAAGGATTATGTTCCCACTGGAGATTCGTGATCTTATAGTATTAAGAAGATCTTTTTTATCAGCAAATATTATCCTGCTTTTGGCACTTTCAGAAAGAGAGGATACAGCAGGATACCATTTCTGTCCAACAAGGATCAAAAAATCAAGTTCTAATGCTTTTTTTAAAACTTCTTTGTGATGTTTTACTTCGTTTTCCCCCAACTCTCCCATTTCTCCTAAAACCGCGATCTTTTCATTTCCCCAGTTATAATTATCAACTGTTTCGATAGCGGCCATCATGGATGAAGGATTGGCATTATAGGAATCATCTATGAGAAGAAACCTCTCTGGCATCATGTAACATTTACCTCTCCCTTTGTGAGAAGCAAACACATGATCCGAAAAATTAATTTCCTCAAAGAAAACTCCTGTTTCAATAACACATGCTATAGCCAGAGCAAGACAGTAAACCTGATGTTTGCCAAACATATTCGTATCTAAACTTATCTCACCAACCGGTGTTTTAAGTTTGAATGAAACCTGACAACCTTTATCAGCGATTTTTGAGACAACATCTTTTATACGGTAATGTGTACTTGTATATCCCACTCCCCTTTTTGATATCTCTACTGGCAATTCCAGGGCTGTCTTTTCAAGATCAGAATCGTCAGCGTTATATATGATAGATCTAAGATCTTTGGATTCAGCTATTTCCATCTTTGCTTTTATAACTCCAGCTCTGTCCCTGAGTTTTTCAAGATGTGCTGCTGCTATGGCAGTAATTAGGGCAATTGTGGGAGGAAAAGATTTGACGAGAGATGCGATATCACCAGGTTTGTTAGTTCCCATTTCAAGGACAAGAACTTCTGTATCTACAGGCATTTGTAGAACTGTTACAGCACAACCTACATCTGTATTGTAGCTTTTATCCGCTCCATGAACCCTGAAATGACAAGTCAGCAGTTGTTTTAAGAATTCCCGGGTTGTTGTCTTTCCTACACTTCCTGTTATTGCAAGAACGTGATCCGGATTAACGATACTCAGGTAAACAGTAGCAAGCCTGGTAAGTAATTCGTTAACATTCCTTTCAGTTAGAAGCAGTGAAAACCCCGAATTTCTGTCTGGCAAAGTAAGACCAGATTCTCTGTATTTACTGGATTCTGCAACTACTGCAGCAGCACCTTTCGCTATTGCATCACCAATGTATAAATGCCCGTCAGTTTTCTCTCCCGGCAGGGCAAAAAAAACATCACCCTGTTTTATATCCCTGCTGTCAATTGCGACCTTAAGGGGTAACCTAAGATCTTCTCCGTAAAAATTACAATTACATAAAAGGGCAAGTTCACTCAATGTAGATTCTTTTATTGGCATTACCAACACTCCATTTTATGAATATTTGCCCACTCAATAACAGCTTCAGCGTCATTATAGGGGATCTTTCTTTCACCCCATATAATTTCCCTTTCAGGTCCCTTACCGGAGACAAGCACGATATCACCTTCATGTGCACTGTCAAGAGCTCTATTTACGGCTTCTTTTCTATCAATAACAGTGATGCATGTGTTGTCATCGCGGATTTTTTTCTTGATACCTTCTTTGATCTGCTTAGCAATTTTTTCAGGATCTTCGTTCCTGGGATTGTCCATTGTAAGAAAAATATCATCTGCATATGTCGCAGCAACAGCTCCCATTACAGGTCTGTTCGGAGCATACCTGTTGCCTCCAAGTCCAAATACTATTTTGAGTCTTCCTCGTTTTATTTGTGAAAGTGTTTTCAGAACGTTTTCAAGTGCATCCGGAGTATGGGCGTAATCAATAACACAGCATACTCCATTACTGAAAAGATATCTCTCAAGTCTTCCAGGAACTTTAGGCAGCGTCTTTAGCCCCCTGGACACTGTTTCAGGGGGAACACCTGTCGTAATTGCTGCAGATACTGCTGCCAGAGCATTGTAAAGGTTATAATGCCCTGTTAATGGTATATTAACCTCTTTGGCAATTATCTTTCCCTTAAAGAGAATGTCCATAATACATCCATCTTGCTCAACCTCTGTATTATCAGCAAAGAAGTCTGCATCCCTGTTCTTCAAAGCATAGCTGGTTGTTTTGTCTCTAAAAGTATTGTATATATTTTCTCCGTATTGATCATCCATATTAGTAAAAATCTTTCCTTCTTTTTTCATCTTTTCTTTAAAAAGGATCATTTTAGCCTCGAAATATTTCTCAATATCACCGTGAAAATCAAGATGTTCTTCTGTCAGGTTAGTAAAAATACCAATATCGAAAGAACATCCGTTCAATCTCCCAAGGATCAGACCATGAGAAGATGTTTCCATAACACAAGCATCACATCCATTATGGACCATTCTGGAGAGCCAACTCTGAATATCAGTCGCTTCCGGAGTAGTCCTTTCAGCTCCAGTCTCATTTTCACCGTCACTATAGGTTATGGTCCCAATTAGTCCTGTCTTATATCCAGCCTCTTCCAGAAGTTTTTTTATCATGAAGGATGTTGTGCTTTTTCCGTTTGTTCCAGTAACTGCTACCATTAGAAGCTTTTCCGAAGGGTAGGAATACACTGCGTCTGCAGCATATCCCGCAATTTCTCTTACTGAATTAACAATTATCTGTGGGATCCCGACATCAAGAACCTCTTCTGTGATCAACGAAGAAGCTCCTTTTTGTTCAGCTACTCCAGCAAAGTTATGACCGTCAAACCTTTTTCCCCTGAAACAGCAAAAAAGTGATCCTTTTCCTGCCATCCTGCTATCAGAAATTGTATTATTAATTAATACATTTTCCGGCCTTGTGTTTTTGGCAATGTAAAGTCTGCTGGTTTTATCTATTTCTTTTATTACAGAAAATAACTGGCCAAGATTTATCATTTTTTATTTACTCCTAATTTATATAGTTTCTTTGAGGTAAGATGTAAAATCCTCAACAATATTTTTGAAGACAGGTCCTGCAACACTGCCTCCGTAGTATTCTCCCCTGCTTGGTTCTCCTATAACAACGACCATGGCGAAATTCGGAGAATCAGAAGGCCAGAATCCCGCAAAGGAAGATACCCATCTGTCTTCCTGATATTCTCCTCCTTCTGCAATCTGAGCGGTACCGGTCTTGCCTGCTATCTGGACTGCTTCAGAATTCACTCTCTGTCCGGTACCTTCAGTAACAACTCTTTCCATGACACCTCTCAACCACGAGGCAGTTTTTTCTGAAAGTACTCTGTACCTTTCGTGCCTTTTCCCTTCGTACACTATTTCATCTTGACTGTTCCCTGCTTCACTGACTATAAAGGGACGCACAAGTGACCCTCCATTTGCTATCGCAGAAAAAGCTGTAAGGAGCTGCAATGGTGATATTGCTAAACCCTGACCTATAGCGATATTACCGGGAACAACCCCTAACCAGCTGCCTGGAGAAGGTATAAGGCCAGTTTCAGCGCCGTTAAGTTCAAGGCCTGAGGGTTTTTCAAACCCCCAGTTAATAAAAGCTTTGTAAGTTTTGTAAGGATCAAGTCTTATGCCGATCTGTGACATCCCCACGTTTGAGGATTTTATAATAACCTCTGCCAGAGATAGATTTCCGTAAGCCTTTGGATCAGAAATATATTTATCTCCAACTTTAATATTTCTTGTACATTTGAATCTTTCTTCTGGACTCACTATACCGTTTTCCAGGGCTATTCCTGCAATTACGGGTTTTAAGGTAGATCCTGGTTCATAGACTCGACCTATACAATTATTCCTCATAACTCCCTCTTTTAAGAAAGTGGATCTATTATTCAGATCAAATGCGGGTATACTAGCCATGGAAAGAATTGAACCACTGTGAGGATCCATACAGACTACAGCTCCCCATCTGGCACGATGCAGTTCTATCCCCTCTTTCAAATATTTTTCAACTATAAATTGAAGACCTGAATCAAGGGTGAGTGAAACTCTTCCTTTTGTGGAGGATTTTTTTACAGTCGAAACATTTGATATGTCAAGGTTAATCCCTGAAGCATCCTTGACAATAATCTGTGTTTCTGGGGGTGAATAAAGGACATTATCCCATATCAACTCAGTTCCGGAAAGACCGACATCATCTATATCACAGTATCCTATCACATGACTCATTAATGATCCATTGACATATACCCGTTTTTTCTCCTGAAATGGATAAAGACCTGGTACATCCAGTTTCGCTATCTCCTGACCTTTTTCATAGGGGATCTTTCTTGCAAGCAGAATATATCTGCCTTCCAGATTACCTGAAACTTTTTTCAGAACATCAGGACTGAAATAACCGGATAGTTTGTCCTTATGTGCGGGATTCCAGAATTTGGGATCTACAAAAAAACTCATAGATGGCACTGATATGGCAAGAACTTCTCCATTCCTGTCTGAGATTGTTCCTCTTGTTGTAGAAACTGAGATACTTCTCCAGTACTGATTCTGACCTTTTTTTACTACCCTTTGGTCTGGCCAGCAGTGAAGAACAGTTATTCTCCAGAATAATATAATAAAAACAACAATGACAATAAACCAGGGGCTTAGCTTTTTCTTTTTTTTCATATGGCTCCGCCCCTTTCAAATAACCTGTCCTTCTATTCCCCTGCTATAGCTTTTTTAACAAAGGGATTAAGAGGTCTTCCTTCTGTTGTGTTGTTCTCCGATGCCATAAAAACATCTTTTTTATCGTATATTGTTTCTGGAACTACATTGACATACATAGCACCGGAAGAGCTGTTCATACCGAGATCATTCTTTGCAACATTAAATACCCTTTGAGGAGCTTTAAGCATGGATAGGTTCTTGATAAGTTCTGTTTCTTCGATCTCCAACCTGCAAATTTTCTGATCGATCTCACCGATCCTGCATTCAAGATTGTAAGAATAAAGGCGCAACATCCCCAGGCCCAGGATTAAAATCCCGGCTATAATAGCAGAAGCTGCCAGAAAAGGGCAAATTCCTTTCTTTTTGTTCTGCATAATCTTTACATTGCAGGTTTCATTACCATAATTCACGGTTCTCACCCTCGATCAGGAATATTGTCGGGAATTTCTCTCTTTTTTAAAAATCCTCATTTTTGCACTTCTTGCCTTTATATTGTTTTCAATCTCTTCTTCGGATGGTACTACTGGTTTTTTTGTTATAATCTTCCCTAGACCTTCCTGTTTCCATCTTTTAAAAGTATGTTTTACTATGCGATCCTCCAAAGAATGGTAACTGACAATAATTATCAATCCCTTCTCTGCTACAATTGCAAGGGCTCCCTCAATACCCTTCTCAAGACTTTCAAGTTCATCATTCACAAAGATCCGCAGCGCCTGAAAGATCCTTCTGGCCGGATGTTTCCCCATTTTTCGCTGCACTGGTGCTGGAAGTATCTGTCTCAGTACCTGTACAAGAGAAGTCGTAGAATCAATAGTGCCTTCCTTTTGTCTGTGTCTTACTATCCCTTTTGCTATTTGCCAGGCATGTCGTTCTTCACCATAGATACGAAAAATATCTGACATTTCAGGAGCGTCGAAGGTGTTAATTACATCCCAGGCTGTAACCTTATCAGAATCCCTGCCCATTCTCATATCGAGAGGCCCTTCTTCGTTATACGAGAAACCACGATCAGCACTTGTTAATTGCAAATTAGAAACACCAAGGTCAAATACAATAAGATCTGGCTCAAGTTTTTCTGTAATTTTGAGTTCTTCTATATTTTTGAAGTTGCTCAATCTGGCTGAAAATCTTTCTCCGTAACTGGAAAGCCTTTGTATTGCCATCTTCTGCGCAACGTGATCTACATCGAGACCTATTACGTTTGCATGCTGAAAATCCATCAGAAAACGTTCCGAATATCCGCCAAGACCAAGAGTACAATCTACGATCAGGTCTGTTTTTTCTGCTTGTCTGGCATACTCAATGATCTCTTCAATAAGAACCGGCGTGTGCTCCATTAAAACCCTTCTACTTCCTCAGCTATATCTGGCAGAACTTCCATAACACTGTTCCTGTAATTATTCCAGTTGGATTTATCCCATAACTCTATGTGATCGTTAACTCCTATAAGGCAGATATCCTGATCTATTTCTGCATGCTCCCGAAGAAAAGTTGGTATGAGGACTCTTCCAGCCACATCTATCTGAAGCTCACTTGCACTGGAAAGAATTAATCTCATTAACCCCCTGGATTTACCCTTGGAAAAAGATAATTGCTGAAATTTATCAAGAACGTCATCCCATTTTGCCTTTGGATATATTGATATACATTTATCGATACCTATAGTTGAAACTAAAGAGGAACCTACTTCCTCCCTCAATTTTGCGGGAAGAACAACCCTTCCTTTTGTGTCTATCTTGTGTTCGTAGGTTCCAACAAGCATTTTATCTCCCACTTTGTGACATTATATACCACTTTCTCCCACATTATCACCACGCAGAAAAAATAAATAGGCCTTAAGACTCATTTATAAAGCTAAAACAATGAGTCTTAAGGCCTATCTTTTATCTACTTACCCTGCTAAACAATTCTGAGTTTCTATTAAAAGGAGCACTCAATAAGCCGGGTTCTGTAAAAAATGATCATTTATCTAGGGTGTCCCTCGCAAAACACCTCAAGCGACCGTACCCGGGAGTCAGCGGGCCACTTCTACCTCCCCTATTCGGTCTTGCTCCGGACGGGGTTTACCTGACAAGCCAGTCACCTGGTTGCCGGTGGGCTCTTACCCCACCTTTTCACCCTTACCAAACCCACAATAAAGTGAACCCTGGCGGTATATTTCTGTGGCACTTTCCTTTGGTTCACACCAACTGGGAGTTACCCAGCGTCCTGCCCTTTGGAGCCCGGACTTTCCTCTTTTCTAAAAAAGAAAAGCGATCATTTTGAATACTCCATGATAATTATATCATTTTTTGTTTACAATAAAAAGAAGATGCACAAGGATTGTTAAAATAAACTCCTTGTGCATCTTCCTGATCTGAACATCCTTCACGAACTGGTCAAGTGAATATTAATGGGATCTTACTATTTCTTTGATCTTCATCAATCTACTCAAAGTAGACCTTTCCTGCTCGTCAAGTTTCATTGTAATATACTTGATCGTTTCCGAGAAGGACGGGATCATAACATGCTCAAGTGCATTTACTCTTCTCCTTGTTTTTTCTATTTCTTTAGCCATAAGCTTTATTGCTTTTTCCTTGGCTGCTAGTTCTATAAGTTTAGGGAGAAGTTTTGAAAAAAGCTCAAGAGCAACATCCAGACT
>Ga0102929_1000050_pt1 | contig 54670 bp, 47 predicted proteins | sample SalPonR1_B_D2_MG_FD_78510 | JGI IMG/M metagenome (GOLD analysis project Ga0102929, IMG submission 78510) | Salt pond soil microbial communities from South San Francisco under conditions of wetland restoration - Salt Pond MetaG R1_B_D2_MG | ecosystem: Environmental > Aquatic > Marine > Intertidal... | reverse complement strand
CCTGCGCTACCTGGACGACGTGGATCCGGATACCGCCGACCTGGCCCGCCGGCGCTATGGCTGCCTCACTCCGTGGCAGACCGATCCCGCCACCTACGGCCACGCGGCCCTCACCGGCTCCTATCGCAGCTGCGAGGACGACGTCGTGCGCATGCTCACCGACCTGCTGGAGCGCCAGGAGGAATACGTGGCCGCCGACGGCGAGCGGTTCCTGGACGCCATGCAGAATGCCCGTCTGGTGGCCAATGCCGAGCGCTACTACCGCAGCATGTACTACGGGTCGCGTACCTCCTGGAACCTGCGCGACACCCACATGTTCGACACGCTGTCGCTGCTGCTAGACCACCACGGCCCGGACGCGAAGGCCGTGGTCTGGGCGCACAACTCCCACATCGGCGACGCCGCGGCCACCGAGATGTCCGCGCGGGGCGAAACCAACCTGGGCCGGCTTTGCCGGGAGGAATTCGGCGCGGCTGTCTACAACATTGGCTTCGGCACCCACGCGGGCACCGTCGCGGCGGCCTCCGACTGGGACGGCCCCATGGAGGTGAAGATCGTGCGCCCGTCGCTGCCGGACAGCTATGAGCGCCTGATGCATGACACCGGCGTCGGCCGCTTCCTGCTCGATCTCCGCGACGACGGCGAGACCGAGCTGCACGAGGCGCTGTCCAGGCCGCGCCTCGAGCGCGCCATCGGCGTGATCTATCGACCGGAGTCCGAGCGCATGAGTCACTACTTCGAGGCGGTGCTGCCGCGCCAGTTCGACGAATACGTCTGGCTGGACAGCACCCGGGCCGTGACGCCGCTGGCCACCGACGAGCTGGAGGACATGCCGGATACCTATCCGTTTGGCGTCTAGCGCCGGCGGCCCGTCCCGGCACGCCATCTTGAAAAGGCGCCCCGCGGCCACGATCTATACGCTGTCTAGGAACGAGTCCAGCGTATGCAGTACAAGGACTATTACAAGATCATGGGCGTGGACCGGGACGCCACCCAGGACGAGATCAAGCGCGCCTACCGCAAGCTCGCCCGCAAGTATCATCCGGACGTCAGCAAGGAGGCGGATGCCGAGGCCCGCTTCAAGGAGGTGGGCGAGGCCTACGAAGTGCTGAAGGACCCGGAGAAGCGCGCCGCCTACGACCAGCTGGGCGCCGACTGGAAGGCCGGCCAGGAATTCCGTCCGCCGCCGGACTGGGACGCCGGCTTCGAGTTCTCCGGCGGCGGCTTCACCGGCGGCGACGCGTCGGCCTTCAGCGACTTCTTCGAGTCCCTGTTCGGCGGCCGTGGCATGGGTGGTGGCATGGGCGGCGGCATGGGTGGCTTTCGCCAGGCCCGGGGCGGCGGTTTCAGCGCCCGGGGCGAGGACCACCACGCGAAGATTCTCATCGACCTCGAGGACGCCTTCGAGGGCGTGACGCGCTCGATCAGCCTGACCGCGCCCGCGGTGGACAGCGAGGGCCACGTCCGCACCCGCCAGCGCACGCTCAACGTGCGCATACCGAAGGGCATCCGGCCGGGCCAGCACATCCGCCTGGCCGGCCAGGGTACGCCGGGCATCGGCGGCGGCAGCGCGGGCGACCTGTATCTGGAGGTGGAGTTCCGGCCGCACCCCCTCTACCGGGTGGACGGCGGCGACCTCCACCTGGATCTGCCGCTCGCCCCCTGGGAGGCCGCCCTGGGGGCCAGGGTGGAAGTGCCGACGCCGAAGGGAGCGGTGGACCTCACCATACCGCCCAACACGGCGGCCGGGCGCAAGCTGCGGCTGAAGGGACGGGGACTGCCCGGCAAAACGCCGGGCGACCTGTATGCCACGGTGCGCATCGAGACCCCGCCGGCCAATACGGAGGACGAGAAGACCGCCTATCGGCGCTTCGCGGATCAGTTCGAGTTCGATCCGCGCAGCCGCATGGCACGGCGCAGCACGGAGGCGGGCCGCTAGCCCGCCCGGGAAGGAGTCATGAGCGAACGCGACCCCAGGGAAAGCAGGCGGAAGGAAAACAGGCGCACAATGACCCGTGAGATCACCGGTTTCATCCTGGAGGAGAACACCACGCTCGGACTGCGCGAGCTGAGCAGCGCCTGCGCCGTGCAGGCCGACTACATCATCGAACTGGTGGAGGAGGGGGTCATCGAACCCGTGAGCTATCGCCGCCGCCGCTGGCAGTTCACCGGCGAGAGTCTCACCCGGGCGCGCCGTGCCGTCGCGCTGCAGCGCGACCTGGGACTGAACCTCCAGGGCGCCGCCCTGGCGCTCGACCTGCTGGACGAACTCGACCGCGTGCGGACGCGCCTGCGCGCTGTCGACCCCGAGTCCTGAGTGGAGGCCCGAGTCAACCCCACGGCCTTAGGTAATTGCCGGCATAGGGCGGGTCGGCCTCCGGCGTTACGGTGATCTCATGCTCTTTCCCAAGGAGACTGCCATGAGACGCGCGTGCGTGCTGCTGTTCTTCTGCCTCGCCATCGTCTCCGCGCGGGCGGCGGATGTGGACGAAGGCAAACGCATCTTCGAATCGGTCTGCGCCTCCTGCCACGGGGTGCAGGGCAAGCCGGATCCGGACAGCCCGGTGGTGCAGGCCCTCGACCCGGAGCCGGCGGACCTGTCTGACCCCCTGTTCAACAGCCGGGAGCCCCGGGGAGACTGGGTGATGGTGGTCAGGCACGGCGGACAGGCCCTGGGGCTGTCTGCGCAGATGCCGGCCCAGGGCGGCAATCTGACGGACGATGAGATCGAGGCCGTCGTCGCCTACGTGAAGACACTCGCCGACACCAGCGACTATCCGCCGGGCGAGATGAACCTCTTCCTGCCGGTACGCACGAAGAAGGCCTTCCCGGAGGACGAATGGGTGTGGAAGTCCCGCGTCGAGAACCGGGACGGCGAGGACGTGTTCCGCAACGTCATCGAGTTCGAGAAGCGTGTGGGCAAGGCGGGGCAGACCATCCTGGAGATCGTCCACGCCGACGACGGCGTCGACTCCGAGTTCGAGGAGATCGAGCTGGGCTACAAGCAGGCATTCGCCTGGAGCCTCGAGAAACGCTCACTCTGGTCGGCAGCCTTCGTCGTGGCCGTGCCGCTGCAGAGCGAGGGCGAGGTGGAGCTCACGCCCTACCTGGCCTACGCGAAGCAGTTGAACGACGCGGCCATCTTCCAGGGCAGCGCCCGCGTGAAGCTGCCGGTGGACGACTTCGACCAGGGCGAGCTCGAGCTCGCCGGGATCGTGCACTACACCTGGAGCCCGTGGCCGCGGCGCGTGTTCCCGGCACTCGAGGTCACGGCAACCTCACCGTTCGACCGTAACGGCGAGGACGCGGTGCAGTTCACCGCCCTGCCCCAGGTGCGCATCGGGCTGACACGGGGCGGTCACGTGGCCCTTAACCTGGGTGTGGAGCTGCCGCTTAGCGACCAGGACTACGATACCCGCTACCACCTGACCCTGTTGTGGGACTTCGCGGACGGCGGTTTCTTCACGGGCTGGTAGCCGCTCAGAACTTCAGCGTCAGGCCGGCGCTTGCCTGCCACTGGGTGACGGTACTGCCGTCGGCCTGGAGCAGGCAGAGGTTGTCGCTGCCGCCGGCCACGCAGAACAGGTTCGAGTCGGTGTCGACGAAACTGGTGAATGCGCGCGCCTCCAGCCGGAATGCCATGCGGTCACCGGCGGCGATGCGCAGCCCGGCGCCGAGGGAGCCGGAGAAGAACGTCTCGTCGTCCACGTCGGCGTCGCCGGCGTCTTCGGGCGCGAAGCGCGAGATGCCGAGCGTCATCACCACGTAGGGACGGACATTCCCGCCCTCGACGATGTAGGTGCCGCCGCCGTGGAAATAGTCGACGTTCACGTCCACCACCGGCGTGGCGGCGAACAGCTCCCCCGTGGTGAACTCGGTGCTCTGGCGGGCGTAGTGGATTTCCCACTGGGTGTTGGCCTCGGCGCGGAAGTTGGCGGTCAGCGCGAAGCCGCCGCCGTCCTCGATCTCGAGTTCGTCGCCGGCTGCATCCTCGAAACTGCCGCCGAAACGCCAGGCGGCGGAGCCGGTCAACTCGATATCGCCCGGCTGCTCGCCGGCGGCCGCCGGCGCCGGGATCAGCGGAAACGACAGCAGCGCGAGCAGGGCTGCCGGGATACCGCGGCGGGGTGTCATGACGGGCCTCCTTGCGATGGGACTCGTGCGCCTATGGTAGCGTACGGCGTCTCCCCGGGAAGGAGTCGATCATCCGCACAGGCATCAGACTGATCGGCGACGTGGGCCTGGCGGCGGGCTGTCTCGGACTGGCGCCGCTGGCAAAGAAGGCCGCACTCACGGCCGGTGCGGCGCCGCTGCCGCTCGCCGTGGCAACCACGGCCGTGGCGGCGGCCATCGCGCTCACGCCGCTGGTGGCCGCCGGCCCGGGCAGCACCCTGGCCGGGCGCAGGCGCTCGACCTGGCTGCACGTGTTCCTCGTCGGTGCCATGGGCTCGGGCGCCGTCGTGCTGCTGAGCGTGCTCGCGATGACCGAGACCACGGCCACCAACCGCAGCCTGTTCCAGTCCATGTACCCGGTGGCCACTGCGGTGTCGGCCCGGTTCCTGCTGACCGAGCGGCTGAGCGCTGTCGCCTGGTTCATCATCGCGGTGATGAGCGGCGGGCTGTTCATGATGAATACCGGTCCCGGCGGCATCGTCATCGGCTGGCCGTTCTGGGCGCTGGCGGCGACCCTGCCGCTGATCGGCCTGGCGGACGTCTACGCCAAGCGTACCCTGCGGGATGCGAAGCCGCGGTTCGTGGCGGCCGGCCGGCTCGCGTTCGGCACGGTGGTGTTGCTCGCCGTCCTGCCCTGGACGGCGCCGGAACAATGGTCCTCGCTGGCGACGGTCTGGTGGTGGGTGCTCGGCGCCGGTCTCGCCATGGCCGGCGGCGTGCTCGGCCTGTACCGTGCCATGCGCACGGCGGGCGCCAGCATCGCGGCCGCCTTCGTCGGGCTTGCGCCGGTGCTTACGGCGGCCACGGAATGGCTGATCCTCGATGCATCGTTCACGCCGCTGCAGCTCACCGGGCTGGCCCTCGTGGTGGGCGGGGCCGCGGCGCTGGCCTTCCGTGTGTAGCCGCCGGCGGCGGTTTGTATTGCCCGCCGGGACCCGCTAGGGTTGGGTGAGAGTCGCAACAGGATCGCTATCCCCATGAACCTCGAACACGCACTCGCGGATCCGTCCAGCGAATTCGAATCGCCGGAGGCCGTCCTGACCCGGGAGGATCTGACGCAGGAGCAGAAGAAGGCCATCCTCGAGCGCTGGCGCCAGGATGCCGAACTGCTGCAGCAGGCCGAAGCCGAGAACATGGCCGGCGGCGAGCCCAACCTGCTCGACCGGGTACAGCAGGCGCTGGCCCGGCTCTGAGCCGCCCCGCGCCGGGCACGGCTGCGGCGGGTCGCCGGCACAATACAGCACCCGGTACGGCACCGGGGCCCCACCCGGTCTCGGCACGGCTCAGGCGGCGAACCACTCCGGCTCGTTGCCGGCTTTCCACTTGATGTTGCAGCCGATGCTCGGCTTGTGCGGCTCCGGTACGGGCCGGCCCTCGAGCACGGCGTCCAGGGCGGCGCGAAGGTCCGCGCCGGTCACCGGCTCGTCGCTGCCCGGCCGGCTGTCGTCGAGCTGGCCGCGGTAGACCAGCCGCCGGTCGGCGTCGAAGACGAAGAAGTCCGGCGTGCAGGCGGCGCCGTAGGCTTTCGCCACCGACTGGTCCTCGTCCACCAGGTAGGGGAAGCTGTAGTCCCAGCGCGCCGCCTCCTCCCGCATCTTCTCCGGGCTGTCGTCCGGGTGGGTCGTGACGTCATTGCTGTTGATGGCGAATACGGCTACGCCGCGCAGCGTGTAGTCGCGGGCCAGCCGGGCGAGTTCCTCGCGCACGTGCTTGACGTAGGGGCAGTGATTGCAGATGAACATGATCAGCACGGCGGGCGCGTCCGCGGCATCGGCCAGCGAGTGCTCGGCCCCCTCGCAGTCGGGCAGGGTGAAAGCCGGAGCCTCGGTGCCGAGGGGAAGCATGCGGGATTCTGTCAGCGCCATCGCAAGTATCTCCTGTCATCGGCTCGTTAGAGCCTGCCCGATCATGGTAGCAGCGCCGCGCCCTGCATCCGAAGCCCGCCGCGGCACGAAACACTCCCCTGCACGCCCGGCAGGCACGTGCCGGTGCCCATTCGAGTCATCTTCGGGGAGGCAATGCAAGACATGAGGATAGCGGTCATCGGTGCGGGCATCTCCGGACTCGTCGCGGCGCGCGGGCTCGCGTCCGGGCACGAGGTGGTGGTGTTCGAGGCCAGCGACCGGCCCGGCGGACACACCCACACCGTCGATGTGGAAACGCCCGACGGCGCGCTGGGCGTGGACACCGGCTTCATCGTCTACAATGAGCGCAACTACCCGCAATTCGTGAAGCTGCTCGCCGAGCTCGGCGTGGACAGCCAGCCCACCGACATGAGCTTCAGCGTGCAGTGCGAGCGCACCGGGCTCGAATACTGCGGCAGCTCCATGAACGCCATCTTCGCCCAGCGGAGAAACCTCCTGCGTCCGGGCTTCTACCGCATGCTGCGCGACATCCTGCGCTTCAACGAGGCGGGCACCGCGCTGGCCCGCTCGCCGGCGGCCGGCGAGGAACTGACCGTCGGCGAATACCTGGAATACAACGGTTATTCGACGGCGTTCCGCGAGCAGTACCTGCTGCCGATGGCGGCGGCCATCTGGTCGGCCTCGCCGGAGCGGGTCGGCGAATTTCCGCTCACCTATCTGGCCCGCTTCTTCGACCACCACGGCCTGATGCAGCTCTCGGACCGCCCCCGCTGGCGGGTCGTCCGCGGCGGCTCGCGGCAGTACCTGGAGCCGCTGATGCGCCCGTATGCCGACAACCTGCGCCTCGCGACACCGGTGGAACGCATCGCCCGTGACGGCGCCGGAGTGACGGTAACGCCCCGGGGCGGCGCGCCGGAGCGCTACGACTACGCGGTGCTCGCCTGCCACAGCGACGAGGCGCTGGACATGCTGGCGGACCCGAGCGACGCGGAGCGCGACGTGCTGGGCGCCATTCGCTATCAGCCGAACGAGGCCGTGCTGCACACGGATGTCCGCCTGCTGCCGCGTCGCCGCCGGGCGTGGGCCGCGTGGAATTACCACCGGCCCCGCGCCGTGCAGCAACGAGTCGCGGTGACCTACAGCATGAACATCCTGCAGTCGCTGCCCACGGATACCCAGTACCTGGTCACGCTGAACCGCAGTGGCGACATCGACCCGGCGCACGTCATCCGCCATATCGATTATTCTCACCCGGTCTACGACGTGCCGTCGGTGCGGGCGCGGGGGCGGCGCCGGGACATCAGCGGCGTCAACCGCACGGCATACTGCGGCGCCTACTGGGGCTTCGGATTCCACGAGGACGGCGTGCAGAGTGCGCTGGCGGCCATCGAGGACGTGCGCGGCAGCCGGGCTGAACGGAAGAGCGATGCAGAGCTGTATCTATCGCGGGTGGGTTAGGCACCGCCGCTTCGGGCAGCCGGAACACGACTTCCGGTACCGACTGTTCATGCTGTTCCTCGACCTGGCCGAGCTGGACCGGCTGCGCGGGCGCCTGCTGCTGTGGTCGGCGCGCCGGTTCGCCCCGGTGCGTTTCCGGCGCGGCGATCACCTGGGCGATCCCACCCGGCCGCTGGAGGCGTGCGTGCGCGACCTAGTGGAGGAGCGCAGCGGCCGGCGACCCCGCGGCCGCATCTTCCTGCTGTCCCATCCGGCCTACCTCGGTCACTCCTTCAATCCGGTCAGCATCTACTACTGCATGGACGAGGCGGACAAGGAGATGGAGGCGGTCATCCTCGAGGTGAATAACACGCCCTGGCGCGAGCAGCACTGCTACGTGCTGGCGGGCGAGGGGCTGCGCCCCGCCGCCGGGGGGAAAAGGGCGGCCTTCGACAAAGACTTCCACGTCTCGCCGTTCCTGCCCATGGACATGCGCTACCAGTGCTACTTCTCCCGGCCCGGCGGGATGCTGTCCGTGGCCATGAACGACTTCGAGGAGGGCGAGCTGCGGCTGCAGGCCTCCATGGTGCTGCGCCGCCGCCCGCTCACCGGCCGCGAGCTCGCGGTGACGCTGTTGCGTTATCCTTTCATGACGCTGAAGGTGGTGGCGGGCATCCACTGGGAGGCGCTGCGCCTGTGGCTGAAGCGCGCCCGCTACGTCCCTCACCCCGGAAAAACGGTATAAATGTAGGAGGGCCTTCAGGCCCGAAACCGAATACCGAAACCGAATACCGAAACCGAAACCCGAACCCCGAAACCAAACCCCGTCACCCACCCATGAGACACCACGACATCGCCATCGCCGCCAAAGACCGCCGGGAACGGAAACTGCCGTGGAGCGATTCGCTGGCCCGCCGCGGCCTGCTCGGCCGCCTGAACAGCGTCCGTCGTGGCCGGATGGTCGTGCGTGAAGGCGGGCGGCAGCACCGTTTTGGTGCGCCGACCGCCGATTGCCCCCTGGACGTCACCGTGGACATCGTGGACCCGCGCGCCTGGGCGGAGATCGCGCTGGGCGGCGCGCTCGGCGCCGGCGAGGCCTACATGCGTGGCTGGTGGAAGGCCGACGATCTCACCGGCGTCGTCCGGCTGTTCCTGGCGAACCGGGACGTCCTCGAGAGCATGGACGGCGGCGCCGCGCGCCTGCTGCATCCGGTGTTCCGGCTCGCGCACCGGCTGAACCGCAATACCCGCCGCGGCAGCCGCCGCAACATCCAGGCGCACTACGACCTGGGCGACGATCTGTTCCGCCTGTTCCTGGACGACACCATGATGTACTCGGCGGCCATGTTCGACGCCGAGCACACCACGCTGGAAGCGGCCTCGCGCAACAAGATCCGCGCGCTCTGCCGCAAGCTGGACCTGGCGCCCGGCCACCACCTGCTGGAGATCGGCAGCGGCTGGGGCGCGCTGGCCGTCCACGCCGCGAAGGAGTACGGCTGCCGGGTCACCACGGTGACTCTCTCGGACAACCAGCTGGCTGCGACGAAGCGGCGCGCGGAGGCGGAGGGCGTCGCCGACCGGGTCGACGTGCGGCTCTGCGACTACCGGGACCTCGAAGGCACCTGGGACCGGATCGTCTCCGTCGAGATGCTGGAGGCGGTCGGCCATGAGTACTTCAGCACCTACTTCCGCAAGGTGGACGACCTGCTCGCCGACGACGGTCTGATGGTGCTGCAGACGATTACCATTGCCGACCAGAACTACGAGCACGCCCGCCGCTCGGTGGACTTCATCAAGCGCTACATCTTCCCCGGCGGCGGGCTGCCCTCCGTGACGGCGATGCTGGACATCATGACCCGGGCGACGACGCTCCGGCTGTGCGATCTCCAGGAGATCGGCTTCGACTACGCGCGCACGCTGGCCGAGTGGCGCCGGCGCTTCATGGCGAACCTGCCCGCCGTGCGCGAACTCGGCTACTCCGACGTGTTCATCCGCATGTGGGAATACTACCTCTGCTATTGCGAGGGCGGATTCCGCGAACGCGCCATCGGCGACGTCCAGCTCGTGCTCGGCAAGCCCGGTAACCGCAGCAACGTCGGCGCCTGGCGCGGGTGACGGCGGGGCGCGGCCGGTCATGATGCTCAGAAAGCGACGTATCGTCGTCGCCGGTGCCGGATTTGCGGGGCTGGCGGCCGCCACCGCGCTGTCGCGGCGCTATGCGGTGACGGTGGTGGACCCGAGCGAGTGCTTCGAGTGGACGCCGAACATCCACGAGATCCTCTCCGGGGTGAAGCGCCGCGAAGACGTGCTGCTGGACAGCCGGACCCTAGTGGAGCGCGCCGGGCATCGCTTCGTGCAGGACGCGGTCAACGGTCTGGACACGGATGCCCGGACCGTTCGGACCGCATCGGGAGCCTCCCTAGAATACGATGCCTGCCTGCTCGCGCCGGGCGGCATGCGCGACCATGCCGGGGTGCCGGGCGCCGCGGCGAACGCCCTGGACTTCCGCCACGCCGCAGGCGCGTCCCGTATCAGGGAGCGGCTGACGGCGCTCGCCGGTCGCGGCGGACCGGTATCGGTGGTGATCATCGGCGGCGGCGTCTCCGGCGTCGAGGCCCTCGGCGAAATGCTGCGCCGTCACCGGGAGACGGAAGGACTGACCCTCCACGTGGTAGAGCGCGAGCCCGATATCCTGCCGGGGCTGCCAGCGGCGCTGGCGGAGGATGTCCGTTCCCGTTGTGCAGCGCTGCCCGTGCGCTGGCATACCGGTGCACCGGTGACGCGGCTGAACCCGAAGTCGGTGACCCTCGGCTCCGGCGAGCGCATCCCGGCGGACCTGACTCTCTGGTCGGCCGGCCTGGCGCCGCCAGCATTCCTCGGCGAGGCGGGACTGATACCCCGCGGGCGGCGCTGGGTGCCGGTGCGCGACACGCTGCAGAGCGAGGCCGCACCCGCCGTCTTCGTGGCCGGCGACTGCGCGGAACCCGCATCGCCATTGCGCAAGCAGGCGTACCACGCCCTGGACATGGGCGCCTACGCTGCCTGGAACCTGCAGCATTTCCTGCGCGAGCGGCCGCTCCGGGAGTTCCGCCCGGCTGGGAAACCGCTGCTGATCTCGCTCGGCGATCTGGATACCTACCTGGTGGCCGGCGGCAACGTGGTGGCCAGCCCGCTGCTGGCCGCTGCCAAGGAAGGCGTCTATCAGTTCTACATGAGCAGGCTCTCTCTCGGCCTGCCTGCCCCCCGCTTCGTCGCGGGCTTCCTTTCCCGGATGACCCACGTTCTGCGAAGAGAAGTGTTGCCAGAAGCGTTCTCGTGTGCAAGTCTTGAACGCGTCCGGGGGGGCCGCATCGTAAGCACCGCCGAATAGCACCTGGCGCCCAGGCGCCATATAGGGGAAATCCGTCAATGACCTGTGCCGCATACGTACGGGCGGTCAACGGGAGGGGTGCTAGGCTCAGTCGGACACGCTGCGCGGGGATAGCTCGCAGCGGCAGCACGACAAGCTGAAAAATCGATGAGGGGTCCTATGAACAGAATAATTGCGCCCGTGCTCCTGGCACTGGGCTGGTCCGTTCTCGCGCTACCGGCACCGGCGCTGGCAGCCGAGTTCACGATCGGGGAGATCGAGGGGAGCTTCAATTCCGAAATCTCCATCGGTGCGAGCTGGCGGGTCGACGAGATCGATCCGGGCCTGGTGACGCCGGGCAACTTCCCGGGCGGCCGCGCCTCGAGCAACACCGCGGACGACGGTAACCTGAACTTCGAGGACGGCGATATCTACTCGCTGATCCTGAAGGGCGTGCACGACCTGGAGCTGCGCTACGACAACATGGGCGTATTCCTGCGCGGCAAGTACTGGTACGACGACGAGCTCGAGAACGGCTCGCGGCCCCACGGCAACCTGCTGAACGGTTACGTGCCGGGTGAAGAGCTGGACGACTCGGACTTCAACGACTTCGCGAAGTCCTCCGGCATCGAGCTGCTGGACGCCTTTTTTTATGCGGATCTGACCCTCGGCAACGTGCCGCTGGACTTCCGTATCGGCCGCCAGGTGCTGTCCTGGGGCGAGAGCACCTTCATCCAGAACGGCATCAACTCGATCAACCCCATCGACGTGTCGGCGTTCCGCCGTCCCGGCGCTGAGATCAAGGAAGGCCTGCTGCCGGTCAGCATGGTGTCGTTCAACGCGGGTCTTACCCAGGCGCTGAGTGTCGAGGCTTTTTACCAGCTCGAGTGGGAACGCACCGCAATCGACGGCTGCGGTACCTACTTCTCGCAGACGGACCCGGCGGCCCAGGGCTGCGACGGCGTCACCCTCGATCCCACGGAGCCGGATCGGGCGAACATTCTGGGCGGGCTGTTCATCAACCGGACGGTGGACGACACCCCGGACGACAGCGGCCAGTTCGGCGTGGGTGTGCGCTACTTCGCCGAGAACCTGAACTTCAGTGAATTCGGGCTGTACTACCTGAACATCCACAGCCGCACGCCCTACTTCAGCGGTGTTGTGTCGGGGAATCCCACCCTGCCGGACGGCAGCCTCGGTCCGCCGGACGGCAGCCCGGACTTCGAGCCGTTCATCCCGGGCGACCCCTTCGGCGGTAACCCGCGCTACACCATCGTCTACCCGGAGGACATCGAGATCTTCGGCGCCACGTTCGCGACCAACGTCGCCGGTTTCGCGCTGTCCGGCGAGGTGAGCTACCGGCCGGACTTCCCGGTGCAGCTCAACACCGTAGACCTGCTTCAGGCCGCGGTGGGCCAGGCGCCGTGGAGCCCCGTGACGCCGCGCGTGCTTGCGACGCCGCCGGGCGAGCGGGCGGAGGGCTTCGACGATTTCGACGTGCTGCAGTGGCAGTTCACGGTGGTCAAGTTCTTCGAGCAGGTGCTCGGCGCCAACCGCCTTTCCCTCGTCGGCGAGGTCGGTGGCAACCGGGTGAGTTCGCTGCCGGACCCCGTGTCCTCCACGCGCTACGGCCGCTCGCCGATCTTCGGTACGGGTACCTTCGATCCCATCCCGCTGCAGGCGCTGGGTGTTCCGCTACCGGGTAATCTGACCTGTGAAGGCATCCCCGGCGTCGCGATACCAAACATCACGCCGGAGCACTGCACGGACGAGGGCTTCGTGACCGATACCAGCTGGGGCTACCGCATCCGCGGTTCGCTGACTTACAACAGCGCCATCGCCGGCATCAACCTGACGCCGAACTTCGCCTGGTCTCACGACGTGGACGGTTATTCGCCGAACCCCAATTTCAACGAAGGCGCGAAGGCGCTGAGCGTGGGCGTCGATGCCGATTACCTGAACCGGTACACCGCGTCGGTGTCCTACACCCGCTTCAGCGGCGGCGACTACAACACGCAGAAAGACCGGGACTTCGTCTCCCTGAGCTTCGGCATTATTTTCTGATATCTTGAATCTACGAATCGAATGGTGAATCGCATGCGCAGATCAGCAATCTCCATGGTGTCGGCCGCGGCGTGTCTGCTGGCCGGAACCGCCGTGGCGGGCATTTCGCCCGAGGAGGCCGCGCGGCTGGGTGGCCCCGAACTGACCCCGATGGGCGCCGAGCGCGCCGGCAACGAGGCAGGCACCATCCCGGAGTGGACCGGCGGCATGACCGAGCCGCCGGCGAACTACGTGGACGGCGGCCCCCTGGTCGACCCGTTCCCCGAGGACGAACCGCTGTTCGTCATCACGGCGGAGAACTACCAGGAATACGAGGAGAACCTGTCTCCCGGCCAGATCGCCGTCCTGAAACGCTACCCGGATACTTACAGCATGCCGGTCTACAAGACCCGGCGGACGGCGGCCTATCCCCAGGAGGTCTATGACCAGGTCAAGTCTGGCGCCGTGGACGTCGAGCTCGTCGCCGGCGGCAACGGTCTGGAGAACCTCGCTTCCGACTTCCCGTTCCCGATCCCGGAGAGCGGCATCGAGATCGTATGGAACCACGTGATGCGCTATCGGGGCGGCAGCTTCAAGCGCACCTACGCCCAGATCCCGGTACAGTCCAACGGCGCCTTCAGCCCGGTCATCTTCGAGGACCAGCTGACCTACGCGCGCTATCTCGAAGACGCGCCCGCCAACCGGCTGTTCTACTACAAGCAGCGCATCGTCGCGCCGGCCCGCCTGGAGGGCGACGTGCTGCTGGTGCACGAGAACATCAACCAGGTGAAGGAGCCCCGCGCGGCCTGGGTCTACAACGCCGGTCAGCGCCGCGTGCGCCGCGCACCGGACGTCGCCTACGACGGCCCCGGCACCGCCTCGGACGGCCTGCGTACGGCAGACGACCTGGACATGTACAACGGTGCACCGGACAAGTACGACTGGAAGCTCATCGGCAAGAAAGAGCTGTACATCCCGTACAACTCCTACCGGCTGGCCGACAAGAGCCTTTCTTACAAGGACATCGTCATGCCGGGCCACCTCAACCCCGACTATCTGCGCTACGAGCTGCATCGGGTCTGGGTGGTCGAGGCCACGCTGAAGGAGGGCGAGCGCCACATCTACGCCAAGCGGGTCTTCTACGTGGACGAGGACATGTGGCAGATCGCGGTCGCCGACCAGTACGACGGCCGCGGCGAGCTCTGGCGGGTGAAGGAAGCTCACCAGATCGTCCACTACCAGGCGCAGGTGCCCTGGGCGATCGCCACCTCGTCCTATGACCTGATCTCCGGCCGCCACCTGCCGATCGGCCTCGACAACGAGGTCGACGGTTACTCCTACGTGTGGGGTTACGAGGCGACCGAGCGCGAGTACACGCCGGCGGCCCTGCGCAGGTCCGGCATCCGGTAAGAGACGACGCGCGGCCGGCCGCCGGGTGAGCGCGGTCGGCCGCGTCTTTTGCAGAGGGGGAGTCCTTGAAGAAAGCGGTTGCAGCGCTGCTGTGCCTGTGGACGGTCTCGGGCATGGCGCAGCAGGAGCCTTTCGCCTATCGTCCGGCCATACCGTCGCCGGACGCCGAGAATGCGCTGCTGGTCGACCTCGACCGGGCCGGCGACCGGCTCGTGGCCGTGGGCGAGCAGGGACATATCGTCTATTCCGACGATGCCGGGGCTACCTGGCAGCACGCCGACGTGCCGGTATCCCTGATGCTGACGGCGGTGGATTTCCCGGCTCCCGATGCGGGCTGGGCGGTCGGCCACGAAGGTATCACCCTGAAGAGCGTCGACCGCGGCGAAACCTGGTCGGTGGCCCTCACCGGCGAGGACATCGCCGAGTTGCAGATCGATGCCGCCCGGGAACTCATCGGCGAGGCCCGGGAGAGGCTAGAGAACGCCCCGGAAGACGAGAAGGAGGATGCCCGCTGGGCGCTGGACGAAGCCCAGTTCGCCCTCGAGGATGCCGAACGCGCCCGGGAAGCAGGCATTACCCATCCCGCGTTGAACGTCAGGTTCGAGAACGAGCGCAGCGGGTACATCACCGGTGCCTACGGCCTGCTGCTGCGTACCGACGACGGCGGCGAGACCTGGAGGCTGCACTCCCACCGGGTGGATAACCCCAACGGCTTCCATCTCTACGACATCGCCCGCAGCGAATCGGGCGCCCTGCTGATCGCGGGCGAGGCCGGCCAGCTGCACCGCTCCCGCGACAACGGGAATACCTGGGAGGCGCTGGATTCGCCCTACGAGGGCTCTTTCTTCGGCGTCCTGGCGGCGCAGCGGGGCAGCGTCCTGATCTTCGGGTTGCGCGGGCGGATCTTCCGCTCGCAGGACGATGGCGATACCTGGACCCCCGTCGACGCTCCCGGGGAGAGCACGTTGTTCGCCGGCCAGGTATTCGCGGACGGGCGCATCGTGCTGGTCGGCGCCGCCGGCACCGTCCTCGAGAGCCGGGACGAGGGGCAGAGTTTCTCGGCGTTACCCCTCGACACCCGGGCCTCTCTCGCTGCGGTGGAGAAGGTCGGCAACGGCCGTCTGCTCACGGCCGGCTTCGGTGGTATTCGCGCCGGACTCGACACGACCGAGGGTGGCGCACCATGACCGACGACAGGAACCAGGACCCCCTGAACGGCGAGGACGAGGAGTCCCGGCAGCGCCGGCTGCAGGAGCAGCTCGCCCGCGAGGCGCACGTTGCGCCCCTGCTGTTCGGCAACCGCCCGCTCATCCTGCTGCTGTTCGCGGCGGTAACGGCTTTCCTGACCTTCCAGGCCAGCCAGCTGCGCCCGGATGCAAGCTTCGAGAAGATGGTCCCCGTCTCGCATCCGTATATCGAGAACTACCTGGATAACAAGCAGGACCTGGCGGCGCTCGGCAATTTCGTGCGTATCGTCGTCCAGACCACCGAAGGCGACATCTTCGACGCGGACTTCCAGGAAACGCTGAAGGAGATCACCGACGAGGTCTTCTTCATCACCGGCGTGGACCGCTCCAAGCTCGAATCGCTGTGGACGCCGAACGTGCGCTGGAGCGAGGTGACCGAGGAGGGCTTCCGCGGCGGCGCGGTGATCCCCGATGACTACGACGGCTCGGCGCGTGCCCTGCAGCAGCTGCGGGAGAACGTCGACCGCTCCGGGCAGATCGGCCGTCTGGTCGCCAACAATTTCCGCTCCGCCGCCATCATCGCCCCGCTGGTGGACGTGAACCCCGAGACCGGCGAGAAGCTCGACTACCACCAGTTCTCCCGGGACCTCGAACGGCTCGTGCGCGACAAGTACGAGAGCGACACCATCAAGATCCGCATCACGGGTTTCGCCAAGGTGGTGGGAGATCTCATCGACGGTGCGACGCTGGTGGCCTCTTTCTTCGGCATCGCCTTCCTGATCACCCTCGTCCTGCTGTATTACTATTCGCGCTGCCACTGGGCGACCATGATGCCGCTCATCTGTTCGACGATGGCCGTGATCTGGCAGCTCGGGCTGCTGAAGACCTTCGGCTACGGCCTGGACCCGTACTCGATGCTCGTGCCGTTCCTGGTCTTCGCCATCGGCATCAGCCACTCCGTGCAGATCATCAACAACGTCGCGAACCGTTTCAGCGTCGGCGCCACGGCCGAGCAGGCCGCGCGAGGCACCTTCCGGGTGCTGTTCCTCCCGGGCATGGTCGCGCTGGTCAGCGACGGCATCGGCTTCCTCACGCTGATGGTGATCGACATCCCGGTCATCAAGGAGCTGGCGTTCACCGCCGGCATGGGCGTGGCGGTGATCATCTTCACTAACCTGTTCCTGCTGCCCGTGCTGCTCTCCTATACCGGCATCTCGAAGCACGGCGTCCGTCATCTGCAGAAGCGCCGGGAGAAGCCTCACCCCATCTGGCAGTTCTTCGGCAATTTCGTGCTGCGCAGCCGCGCCACCGCCGCGATCGGCGTCGCCGTCGTGCTGGCATCCTTCGGCCTGTATTTCAGCCAGGACCTGCGCATCGGCGATCTCGACCCGGGTGCGCCGGAGCTCCGGCCCGAGTCGCGCTACAACCTGGACAACGCCTTCCTGACCGAGAATTTCTCCACCGGCACCGACGTCTTCGTCGTCATGGTGGAGACGCCGGCGCAGCAGTGCGGCGAGTACGAGACCCTGGCCGCCATCGACCGCTTCCAGGAGGTGATGAGCGACACCCGGGGCGTGCAGTCCGTCGTCTCGCTCGTGAACGTCTCCAAGCTGGTCATCCAGGCGATGAACGAGGGCAATCCCCTCTGGCACACCCTGAGCCGCAACCAGTACATTCTGAACAACTCGCTCTCCCGGGTCCCCTCGAACCTGATGAACGTGGACTGCAGCATGGTGCCGGTGTTGCTGTTCCTGGAAGACCACAAGGCCGAGACCCTGCAGCAGGTGGTGGACGACGCCGAGGCCTTCGCCGAGGCGAATAACAGCGACCAGGTGCGGTTCTCGCTGGCAGCCGGCAACGCGGGCATCGAGGCGGCCACCAACGAGGTGATCGCCACGGCCCAGTACCAGATGCTGGCGCTGGTGTACGGTGTGGTGAGCTTCCTCGTGCTGCTCGCCTTCCGCTCGTGGCGCGCCGTGCTGTGCATCATCCTGCCGCTGGCACTCACCTCCGTGCTGGCGCAGGCGCTGATGACCTTCCTCGGCATCGGCGTGAAAGTGGCGACCCTGCCGGTGATCGCGCTGGGCGTCGGTATCGGCGTGGACTACGGCATCTACATCTACAGCCGGCTCGATTCCCATCGGCGGGACGGGCTCGGTCTGAAGGCCGCCTATGACAGGACACTGCAGACCACCGGCCAGGCCGTCGCCTTCACCGGCATCACACTGGCCGTGGGCGTCGCCACCTGGATCTTCTCTCCCATCAAGTTCCAGGCCGACATGGGTCTCATGCTCACCTTCATGTTCCTTTGGAACATGCTGGGCGCGCTCGTGCTGCTGCCCGCGCTGGCCCGTTTCCTGATCGGCAACGGCGGGCATCCTGCGGACGCGGAATCCCGGCCGGTACCGGCTGCCGGTACGGCCTGAGTTTCCCGGGGTGGCGGCGCGGTCTGCGGCCCCGGTATTTGCGGATAACCGCCTGCCGCGGCCCGGGGTAGCATCCGTACGGAGGGCTACAGCGAGGGCCGGAAGGCGGCCCACGGCAAGAGTCGTTGAGGGAGTAGGACCATGATCGAAGAAGTCAGGAACCAGCGCCGGGCACTGCAGGATGCCAAGAAGGAATTCCGCAAGGCGGCCGAATCGGCCACCAAGCGCCTCGGCCGTGAACGCGACCGCCTGATGCGCGAGATCAAGAAGGCGAACAAGCGCGTGGAGAAAGCCCGCAAGGATATGCAGAGCAAGGCGGAGAAGCTCGCCAGGACCACGAGCGAGAAGGCGCGCAAGGAACTGGACGAGCAGATCGGGAATCTGAAGGAAACGGTCAGCGAAGCGCGGGAAGAAGCCGCCGACATGCGCAAGGATCTCCGCCTCGTGCGCGACGATCTGAACTCGGCGCGCAAGCATCTGACCCAGGCCCTGCGTATCGACAAGGCGATCGACCAGGTGGAGAAACAGCTCGAGAGGGTGACCCGCAGCAAGAAGAAAAAGAAGAAAAAGAAGAAGGCGGCTGCCAGGAAGACCACAGGGAAAAAGGCCGCGAAGAAGAAGACGGTGAAGAAGAAGTCAGCCACGAAGAAAGCGGCCACGAAGAAGGCGGGCAAGAAAAAGGCGGGCAAGAAAAAGGCAGGCAAGAAGAAGACGGCCAGCAAGACGGCAAAGAAGACGAGCCGCCGCAAGTCCGCCGCCAAGAAAACGGGCAGCTGAGAGTGCTGACGGTGTTGCCCGTCCCGTTTCGGCGGGGCGGGCAGCGCCCGTGAGCCGCCGGTGGCCGGTACTCTGTCGAGCAGCCGTTGAATCCCGCCGGGATCCGCCGGTGCCGAAATGGCACGCCGGGGCGTCAACGATTATCATTCGGCCTTGAATCAGAACGCTGAAATGACACTCAAGGACCTGAAAAGCGGCGACCGGGTGCGTATCTCGTCGGTCGACCCCTCCGATCCGGGCGTCCAGCGCCTCATGATGCTGGGCCTGGTGGAGGGCGCGGAACTTACCTTCCTGCATCGTTCCCTGGGTGGCGACCCCCTCGAGTTCCGCCTGCACGGGACGTCCATTTCCCTGCGCCGGGACCAGGCCAGGCGTTTCCGGGTCGAGCACCTGGAAGGAAATGAGCGATAACCGGGAAATAGCGGTCCCCCTCTCGTCAGTCGCGATGACCCGCCGGGCGGCGGGCACGATCGCGCTGGTGGGCAATCCGAACGCGGGCAAGAGCACGGTTTTCAACCGCCTGACCGGCATGCGCCAGCATACGGGCAATTACCCGGGCGTCACCGTGGAGAAGAAATCGGGCCGGGCCTCCCTGCCCGAGGCCGACTTCGACCTGATCGACCTGCCCGGCACCTACGCCATGAGCCCCTATTCGGCGGACGAGCGCATCGCGGTGGACGTGCTGCTCGGGCGCATGCCGGGTACGCCGCCGCCGGATGGCATCCTCGCGGTGGTCGACGCCACCCAGCTCTACCAGGGCCTGTATTTCCTGCAGCAGCTGATCGAGCTGCAACGCCCCCTGCTGGTCGCGCTGACGATGACCGACATCGCTCGCCGCAACGGCACCCATATCGACGTGGACGCCCTGTCCCGCAAACTGGGTGGCGTCCCCATCGTGCCGGTCGTGGCGACCACCGGCAGGGGCTTTGCCGAACTGAAGCGTCGGCTCACGGCGTTGCCGGAAACCGAGCCGCCGGCGAAAGCGGATTTCTGGCCCGCCCTGCGCGGTACGGCCGAGCGCCTGCGCGAGGGCCTGCCGGGCCTCCCGCCCGGCACTGGCATCATCGACATCGAACGCGCCCTGATCGACGACGATCCGGCCACCGTCGCCTGGCGGCAGCGCAACCTGGATGTGCGGGCCCGCGAGGCGCTGGCCGAAGCCAGACGCGCGCTGTTCGGCGAGGAGCCGCCCCGGGCCGTGGAGGCCCGGGAGCGTTACCGCTGGATCCGCGAGGCCCTGACGGAAGTCCAGCAGCAGGGCTCGGCCATCGAGCGCCAGGGGGCGCGTGTTGCCGCCTGGTTCGCCCGCCCCTGGCCCGCCACGGGCCTGTTCCTCCTCTCCATGGCGGTCGTGTTCCAGGCGGTGTTCGCCTGGGCGACGCCGATGATGGATCTCATCGACGCCGCCGTCAGCGGCATCGGCAACTTCCTTGCCGCGCGGATGCCGGAGGGCATGCTGACCAGCTTCCTGGTGGACGGCGTCATCGCCGGCGTGGGCAGCGTGGTCATCTTCCTGCCCCAGATCCTGTTCCTGTTCCTGTTCCTGATTCTCATGGAGGACACGGGCTACCTGGCGCGGGCGGCCTTCCTGGTGGACCGCGCGATGCGCAGCGTCGGTCTCTCGGGTCATTCGGTGATCCCGCTGCTGTCCGGGTTCGCGTGCGCCGTTCCTGCCATCATGGCGACCCGGGTGATTCCGAACCGCCGCGACCGCATCGCCACCATCCTGGCCGCGCCGTTCATGACCTGCTCGGCCCGCCTGCCCGTCTATGCGCTGCTGATCGCCGCCTTCGTGCCCGACCGGGGAGTCGGTCCCCTGAACCTGCAGGGCCTCGTGCTGTTCGGTCTGTACCTGCTCAGCATCCTCGGCGGGGTCGGTACCGCGCTGCTGCTGAAGCGCTCCGCGCTACGGGGCGAGCGTCCCACGTTCATGCTGACCCTGCCCGAGTTCCGCTATCCCAATGTCCGCACGGTGGCGATCAAGCTGTTCGACCGGGCGCGCATCTTCCTGAAGCGGGCCGGCACCGTCATCTTCGCCGTCGCCGTGATCATCTGGGCGCTGGCCTATTTTCCCCGCTCCGAGGCGGTGGGCCAGTCCGCTGATCTCGCCGCCGCCGAGGCCGCAGTGCTCTACGAAGGGGAGATGCTCCGGGAGCAGCTGCGCCGAATCGAGAACGAGGCCGCGGCCGCCCAGCTCGCCCAGAGCTGGCTCGGGCGGGCCGGCGAGGCCATCGCGCCCGTCTTCCATCCCCTCGGCTGGGACTGGCGGGTCTCCGCCGCCGTGCTGGCCGGGTTCCCGGCCCGGGAGGTCGTGGTGGCAGTGCTGGGCACCATCTATGCCGTCGGAGCGGAAGCGGACGAGGAGAGGCTGTCCGAGCGGTTGAGCGCCGCGACCTGGCCGGACGGCAGCCCGGTGTTCACACTGCCGATGGTGCTGGGCCTGCTGGTGTTCTACGCCTGGTGCCTGCAATGCGCGGCAACCCTGGCCGTGATTCGCCGCGAGACCAACAGCTGGCGCTGGCCCGTGTTCGCCTGGTCCTACATGACCGCGCTCGGCTACCTCGGTGCGCTCGTTGTCTATCAGGGCTTCAGTTGACGGGCCTGACGGGCCGCCGGCGGGCACTCGGACACGGCCGGACGGTTGGGCCGCCCGGCATGCCGCCGCCCGCTAGTTGAGCCGGACGATGGCGTAGTTCAGGACGCCGGCGAAGGTCACCCAGGCGAGGTAGGGGACGACGAGCAGGGAGGCGGCCGGCGACAGCCGCTTCAGCCCGACGATCAGCACCAGGATGGACAGCCACAGCGCTACCAGTTCCGCCAGTGCCCAGTCCGGGCGCTTCAGCTGGAAGAACAGCGCACTCCAGCCGAGGTTCAGGACGGCATTCACGCCGAACAGCGTCAGGATGAGGCGCCGGTCCGCCACGTTCTCCGCGGCCGACCAGGCCAGCACACCGCCGATGGCGGCGAGTACGAAGATGCTCGTCCACACGGGTCCGAAGGCGATGTCCGGCGGTTTCCACTCCGGCTGCACCAGGTCCTGGTACCAGGGCCCCAGGTCGGTCAGCAGACCGCCCCCGGCACCCATCGCCAGGACGGCGAGCGCGGCGACGAGAATCGGCAGCGGGCGTACAGCCCCGCGGCTCACGGCGAGACGATACCCAGCAGGTGGGCGATGTCCTTGAAGAAGATGCGTATATGGGCGACCGGTTTGGCGCGCACGAGCCGCTTGTTCATGTACGCCTCCCAGGTGAGCCGCTGCACGTCCGGGTCCTCGCAGATGCTGACGAAGCGCTCGCGCCGCTTGTCCGACGAGTACCAGAAGCGCTGCAGCAGGCCCAGCACCTGGAATACGCGGCCGTGTTCTTTCAGAAAGCGCTTGCGCGCCCTCTTCAGGGCCTTCACCTTGCCGGTGGCGAAGCACTCGTCCACGGCCTCCGCGGCGTATCGTCCGCCCACCATGGCGTAGTAGATGCCCTCTCCGGAGGCGGGCGCCACGATCCCGGCGGCATCGCCGGCAAGCACCACGTCGCGGCCGTTATCCCAGCGCTTCAACGGTTTCAGCGGGATGGGCGCGCCCTCCCGGCGCACGGTTTCGCATTCGCTCATGCCGGTGGCGGCACGCAGGTCGGCCACCGCACCGCGCAGCGAGAAGCCCTTGTTGGCACTGCCGACGCCGACGCTGGTGTGCTCGCCGTGGGGGAAGATCCACGCGTAGAAGTCCGGCGACAGGCGCCCCTGGTAGTAGACGTCGCAGCGCTTGCCGTCGAAGTCGCCCTGCCCCTGGGCAGGGGAGCGGATGATCTCGTGATAGGCCGCGACGTAAGGGATGGCATCGCCGCCGGGCACCATCTGCCTGGCCACCCGGGAGTTGGCACCGTCGGCGCCGATCACGGCGCGGGCGCGCACCGTCCGGGGCGGTGTCTCGCGGCTGTCCTGCCGGGCCCGGTAGTGCACGATGGCGGTGCCGTCGGCGTCCCGGGTGATCTCGCTGAACGAGCCCTGGCGGCGGTCGGCACCCGCGGCCGCGGCCCGTTCGCGCAGCCACTCGTCGAACTCCTCCCGGTCCACCATACCGACGTAGCCGCCCTCGATGGGCATGTCGACGCTGCGGCCCGATGGCGCGACCATCCGTGCGGAGTCCACCTTGGCCACCAGCAGCGCATCGGGTATCTCGAACTCCCGGATGAGCTGCGGTGGAATGGCGCCGCCGCAGGGCTTGATTCGGCCCTCCCGATCCAGCAGCAGCACGCTACGTCCCTGGCGGGCAAGGGTGGCGGCGGCGGTTGCACCGGCGGGTCCGCCGCCGACGACCACTACTTCGAATTCTTCCATTTCATTTCCCCTGTCATTGCCTGCCCGTCTCCGCGGCCAGCCGCACCGGGCCGGCCGGCGGCGCCGTGCTATCGCGTGCCGAGCCCGTATGTCCCACCCGTGCCGCCAGCACCGTCGCCACCAGGAACATCACCGCCTGGCTGACGAAGACCATGCCGTAGGCGACGGCCGGCAGGCTCACCAGCGCGCGCATCACGTCGACGCCCATCGTGCCGAGAAAACCACCGGCGCCGAAGGCCACGGCCTGGGCGGCGCCCCAGAGTCCCATGCGCACGCCTTCCCGCTGCTTCCGGCCGGCGGCCACCAGGGCCATCATCGAGCCGATGGCGGCGACGGCGAAGGCCCCGTTGGCCATGCCGAGGGCGAATATGCTGGCCTGCAGCGGCCACTCGTCGGCGAAGAATCCGCCGGCCGCCACGGCTACCAGGGCCACGGCGGAGGCGATGCAGCCGCCCATGGTCCAGCCGTTCAGCGTGCCGTAGCGCCGGGCGCCGATCGCCACCAGGATCATGCCGATGAGCATGCCGGCGTTCTGCACTCCCGCAAGCTGGGTCGACTCTCCCGGTGTCAGGCCGAACACGGTGCCGGCGAAGGGCTCGACGATCAGCTCCTGGCCGCTGTAGGCGAGCATGGAGACGAACACGAAGATGGAGAACCGCCTGGCCCGGGACTCGGACCAGACCTCGGCGAGCGCATGGCGGAACGGCGGCCCCGGCTCCGGCCGGCCCGCGGCAGTGCCGGCATCGGTACCCTCCGGCGTACCCCGTCCCTCGACGCCGTAGATGGTGACGAGAGTCAGCAGGAAGGCCGCCCCGCAGACCACGCTGGTCACGAGGATCAGCCGCGCGAGGGAGAAGGGATCCAGGAAATGACCCGCAAGCCCCGCCGTGACGGCGAACCCGGCGATCATCATCAGCCAGACCGTGGTGGCCGCGGGCGCCCGGCGTTCCGGTGTCACCCGTTTCGCCAGCAGTACCAGCAGCGAGGTGCCGGCTGCGCCGACGCCGATGCCGATCAGCAGGAAGGCGAGTACCGCCAGCGCCGTACCGGCCAGCGGGTCGGTGGCCATCCAGGCCGTGGCCCAGGCGGCCGTAATGCCGCCGAGGCCCAGCACCGCCATGCCCCCGATGATCCAGGGCGTGCGCCGGCCGCCCAGGTCGGAGCCGTAGCCGAGCCGCGGCCGGGAGATCTGCACGGCGTAGTGCATGGCCACCAGTGCGCCGGGCAGCATGGCGGCGAGGCCCAGCTCGACCACCATCACCCGGTTCAGCGTGGAGGTGGTGAGTACCACGATGGCGCCGAGCGCGGTCTGCACCAGGCCGACACGGAAGATGCCGAACCAGCCCAGCGGTTTCACGGCCCCGTCTCCAGGGCACGCAGGCCGAAGGCGCTGATCATCATGCCGGACACGTACAGGGTGATGCCCGTGCCATTGTACCAGGCGGCTTTGCCGCGGGGATCCTTCAGCAGCCGCGGCATGAGGGCGAGCTGACTCGCGAGTACGCCGGCCACGCCGAGGGCCCACGGCACGAGGCCCCACGACCACAGAAAACCGATGACGACGAGCTGGGGCAGCGCCATGGTGACGCAGGCCAGTACCGCCGCCCGCTCGGGGCCGATGCGCGCCGGGATGGAGCCCACCCCCATGCGCAGGTCGCCTTCCACGGACTTGAAGTCGTTCAGGGTCATGATGCCGTGGGCGCCTGCGCTGTAGAGCGCCGCCAGCACGAATACGCGCCAGTCCGGCATGGCGCCGCCGATCATGACGGCGGCGCCGGTGATCCAGGGCAGCCCCTCGTAGCAGGCGGCCACCGCCGTGTTGCCCCACCACCCGTTCTGCTTCAGCCGCAGCGGCGGCGCGCTGTAGATCCAGGCCAGTATCAGCCCGGCCACGGCGGCGCCGAATACCCAGGTGCCCAGGGCCGCGGCCAGTGCCAGCGACAGCAGCGTCCAGGCGATGGCGATGTACAGGCCCCAGCGGCCCGGGATGCGGCCGGAAGGGATCGGCCGGCCCGGCTCGTTGATGGCGTCCACGTGACGGTCGAACCAGTCGTTTGCCGCCTGGCTGGTGGCGCAGACCAACGGGCCCGCCAGCGCGATGCCTGCGGCGATCACCAGCCAGTTGCCGGACAGTGCGATGCCGGAGGAGACGACGCCGCACAGGAAGGCCCACATCGGCGGGAACCAGGTGATGGGTTTCAGGAGTTCGAGTACGGCTCCCGGAGCGGGGGCCGGCGCCTGCATGCTGCCGGTGGCCTGTCCGCCCATGCTCAGGCCTCGGTATCGGGTCCGAGGTCGCCCAGCCCGTAACGCCGGAGCTTCACGTAGAGGCTCTGGCGACTCAGGCCGAGGAGTTCCGCGGCCGAGGCCCGGTTGTCGTCGGTCAGATCCAGGGCGGCCTCGATGCAGAGTTTCTCGATGAGGTCCGTCGACTCTCGTACCAGTTCCTTCAGCGGTACCCGGCCCACGAGGTCCTTCAGCTGCTCCACCGAGCGCGGCAGTGCCTGCATGGTCTGGTTGTCGGTGGCCAGCCGCGGGCCCACGTCCCGGATCACGAAACCGAAGCGCAGCCGGTCCTCGCTGCGGATGGCGACGGCGGATATCTCGACCTCGGTGACGGTGCCGTAGTTGCCCTGCACGGAGGTGGAGAAGAGGCGCACGGAGCCGTGCTGGCGCACGTTCGCGATGAGCACGTTCAGGTCCACGCCCGGCCGGCCGAGCCACTGGTCCAGCGACTCGCCCTTGGCCTCGTCTTCGCCGGCGAGCTGGGCGAGTTCCAGGAAAGCGGCGTTGGCGCTGACGATGCGGCCGTCCTGGCCGGTGACCACGATCCCGTCCGGCGCACTCTCGACGATGCTCGCGAGCTGACGCTTCGCCTCGGAGAGACTGGAATCCGCCTCCGTCCGGTCCACCGGATGCAGGCGGACGAGCAGCAGCGAGCCGCTCTCCTGGCGCAGGAGTGCGGCGCGTACCGCGAGGCGACGGTCGTCGGGCAGTTTCGCCTGGATGCCCTCGGCGCGCCCCGCGGCGCGCACCTCGGACAGGAAGTCCTGGATGGGGGCCGCGCTCTCCTTTGCGAACGCGTCGGCCAGCGGCCGGCCGACCACCCGCTTGCCCGGGTCGCCCAGCAGCTTCTCGGCCACCGGGTTCGCCTCCAGGATCTTCTGGCTCGCGGCGTCGACGATCAGCACGGCCTCGGAGGCCGTCTGGAACAGGAAACGGTAGCGGGTCTCGAGCTGGCGCAGGCTCCAGTAGTCGCGTTCCACCGACTGCTGGGCATCCACCAGCCGCTGCTGCAGGTTCGCAATGGCCTGCAGGTCGCGGCCGACCGCGACGATGTTGCCCTCCTTGCGCAGCCGCACCGTGCAGTAGCGCACCGGGATGTTGCGGCCGTCCCGGCTGAGGTGATTGACGTGGCGCCACCGCGGCGCCTCGCCCCGGGCGGCGTCTTCCAGCAGCGCTTCGACCTTGGGCCGGCTGTCCAGCGCGACGGTCTCGAGCCAGGGCTTGCCGAGCCAGTGGTCTCCGACCTCCGGCGGCAGGTCACTGCCCCCCAGCGAGAGGTCGACGATGATGCCCTGGCGGTCGATCACCAGCGCGATGTCCGCGCTGGCAGCGATCAGCGTGGCGATGGTGTCTGCGGTCAGTTGGTCCAGCGTCTGCTTCGCGGTCCGGAATGCCCTCGATATGGCCGAGTGCCGGCCGGCGGAGGGGCTTATCTGATGCGGGTTTGTCACTAATGCCTCTTCAGTTGGCGGGGCAGTTCCGTGGCCTGAAAAGTGGCCTGGCGCCCATCCAGCGCCGTCGCATCGGCGCCGACGTCGCGCACGAGCTCCGGGTTGTCGACAAATACCCGGCCACCGACGAGCACGCCGATCTCCGGGTTGCGGGAGTGATTGCGGATCGTCTGGATCCACTCGGTCAGTTCGTCCAGCCGGTCATTGCAGCTCACGGAGAATCCGACCACGTTGAACTTCTCGGCGTTCACCACCTGCAGCACGTCACTGTGGCTCGCCGACGGGCCGCCCCAGACGTCCCAGCCCTCGCGCCGGAAGAACTCGGTCACCATCAGCAGGCCGAAGGTGTGCTGCTCGCCGGGCACCGGGGCCAGCAGGGCGCGCTTCACCTCGGCGCCGTTGCCGTTGCGCATGAAGCCCGGGCTCATCTCGCGTACCAGCTGGTGCAGCCGGCACAGGCCGACGGTCACCTCGGTGAAATCGCACAGATCCTCTTCCCACAGGCTGCCGAGATAGCGGGCCGTGGGCCCCAGCAGCTCGAGAAACATTCGTTCGCGCCGCAGGCCCTGCTCGCGCAGCGAGCGCACGTAGGTCAGGGCGAGCTCCTGGTCCGGCGAGAGAACCAGCGAGGCGAGTTTCCGTACCGAGTCCGAATCCACGGTCGGTCCGGGTTCCTCCTGGCAGTCGTCGATTGCGACCTCTTCCTGATGCGCCAGCACTAGTCTCGGGATGGTCTCGGATTCGATGATGCGGACCAGCTGGGCCATACGGTCCCGCGGCACCTCGCAGTCCTCATCGTCGTCTCGCCATCGCTCCTCGTCTGTTTCGCCGGCCTGCGCCAGCGGATAGCGGTCTGATTCCCGGTCTTCTCCGGCCAGATGCCGAGCTCCCCGTTCGGACATCGCGCGCCTCCTTACTCTTTTGTCGTACGACCGGCCGCTCTTCCTCGGCCTGCCTCGGGCCCTCCGGGCCCAGCTCCGGCAACCGTCGTCCGAACCGCTCTGCGGCGTCCCGACGGCGGATGCCACCCCCTTTCGGGGAGCTTATCCGACTGTGCGCGCGCACCCTTGCCGGGACGCGTGCCTCATCATCGAATTCTCCCCCGTGTTTGTCAAGTCTTGTTTACGTCCGGTTTAGTTGACAGATGGAAACAAGGCGTCTAGATTCCTGAACAACGGCACCGAGATTAGCGAGACAGCGGTCGCATGACCCGGCAAATCAACAACAGACCTCTTTATACGGAAGCGGAACGGGAGAGGCGGGACGAGACCCGCTGGACGACCGTGCAGGGCATCCTCGCGCCGCTCCAGTTCCTGGTATTCCTGGTGAGTTTCGCCCTGGTGATCCGCTACCTGGGTACGGGCGAAGGGTACCTTGCCGCCACCGTCTCGATCGTCGTCAAGACGTTGATTCTGTACGCGATTATGGTGACGGGCTCGATCTGGGAGCGGGTCGTGTTCGGCCGCTGGCTGTTCGCGCCCAGCTTCTTCTGGGAAGACGTCGTCAGCATGCTCGTCATGGCGCTGCATACGGCTTATCTCGCGGCTCTTGTTTTTGGAATCATGGAGTCGCGCCATCTCATGCTCCTTGCGTTGGCAGCCTACGCCGCTTATGTCGTCAACGCAATGCAGTTTGTCCTGAAGCTGCGCTCGGCCCGGTTGCAGCAGCCGCAGCGCCGCGCCGGGTCCGCGGCCTCGACGGCAGGGGGGTATGCGGTCGAATGAACCGGAGTGCCGCAGCCACCGTCCCCGCCAGCGGCTGCCAGGAGCGGCCGGTGCTCCGCGAGCGCGGCCAGCGGGAGGTGTTCTGCGGGCTGACGGGCATCGTCTGGCTGCACCGCAAGATCCAGGACGCCTTTTTCCTGGTGGTGGGTTCGCGGACCTGTGCACACCTCATACAGTCCGCGGCCGGCGTCATGATCTTCGCCGAGCCGCGGTTCGCCACCGCCATCCTCGAGGAGCGGGATCTGGCGGGCCTGGCCGACTGCAACGACGAGCTGGATCGCATCGCGCACCAGCTGCTGGAGCGCCGGCCCGAGATCCGCACCCTGTTCCTGGTGGGCTCCTGCCCGTCGGAGGTCATCAAGCTGGATCTCGCCAAGGCGGCGGAGCGGCTGTCCAGGGCGCACCACGGACGGGTCCGGGTCCTCAACTATTCGGGCAGCGGCATCGAGACCACGTTCACCCAGGGCGAAGACAACTGCCTGCAGGCGCTCGTGCCGGAACTCCCGGCGCTGCCGGCAGAGCAACGCTCCCTGCTGGTGGTCGGCACGCTGGCCGACGTGGTGGAGGACCAGTTCGCCCGCCTGTTCCGGGACATGGGCCTCGACAACGTCCATTTCCTGCCGCCCCGGCACGCGACGGAGCTGCCGCCGGTAGGGGCCGGCACCGACGTGCTGCTGGCCCAGCCGTTCCTCGGCGAGACGGCGCGGGCGCTGGCTGCACGCGGCGCCAGGCTGATCGAGGCACCCTATCCCTTCGGCGTCGAAGGCACCCGAACCTGGTTCGAGGCCGCGGCCGGCGCTGCGGGCATCCCGCTCGAACGCGTCCGGGAAGTCACCGCGGCACCGGCGGCACGCGCCCGCCGGGCGCTCGCGCGTTACCGCGAGCAGCTGGCCGGCCGGCGCATCAGCTTTCTGCCGGACTCCCAGCTCGAGATCCCGCTGGCGCGCTTCCTGCACGAGGAATGCGGCATGGAACTGGTCGAGGTGGGTACGCCCTACCTGGACCGCCAGGTGGTCGGCGCCGAGATGGCGCGCCTGCCGGACGGCCTGCGGCTGTCCGAGGGCCAGCATGTGGAGCGTCAGCTGGACCGGGTGCGCGAGGACGCGCCGGACCTCACGGTCTGCGGGCTGGGCCTCGCGAACCCCCTCGAGGCGGAGGGCTTCCGCACCAAGTGGTCCATCGAACTGGTCTTCACGCCGGTGCACGGCTTCGAGCAGGCGGCGGATCTCGCCGAGCTGTTCGCCCGGCCGCTGAACCGCATGGACCGGCTGGCGGTGTGACATGCAGCTGACGCTCTGGACATACGAAGGTCCGCCCCATGTCGGGGCCATGCGCATCGCCACCTCCATGGAGGGCGTGCATTACGTGCTGCATGCGCCCCAGGGCGACACCTATGCGGACCTGCTGTTCACCATGATCGAGCGGCGCCCGACCCGCCCGTCGGTGACCTACACCACCTTCCAGGCCCGCGATCTCGGTGCCGATACTGCAGGGCTCGTGAAGGACACGCTCAGGGAGGCCTACGAACGTTTCCGTCCCCGGGCGATGCTGGTGGGCGAGTCGTGCACCGCCGAGCTGATCCAGGATCAGCCCGGATCGCTGGCCGAGAGCATGGACTTCCCGGTGCCGGTCGTGCCGCTGGAGCTGCCGTCCTACTCCCGCAAGGAGAACTGGGGCGCCAGCGAGACCTTCTATCATCTGGTGCGCACGCTGCTGGCGAGCCGCATACCGGCGCCCGGCAGCGAGCCGCCGGCGAGGCCCGCGGACCGCCGGCCCAGTGCCAACCTGCTCGGCCCGTCCGCGCTCGGCTTCCGCTGCCGCGACGACGTGCGCGAGGTCACCGGCCTGCTCGAGAGCCTCGGCGTGGACGTGAACGTGGTGGCGCCCGAGGGCGCGACGCCGGAAGACCTGGCGCGCATCCCCGACGCCGACTTCAACGTGTGCCTGTATCCGGAGGTTGCACACACGACCTGCGCCTGGCTGGAGCGCATGTTCCGCCAGCCCTTCGTGAAGACCGTACCCATCGGCGTCGGCGCCACCCGTGATTTCATCGCCGAGGTGGGCGAGACGGCCGGCATCGACGTGAGCGCGGCTCTTGCGGCGGAGGCTTCCCGCCTGCCCTGGTACTCGCGCTCCGTCGACAGCACCTACCTCACGGGCAAGCGGGTGTTCATCTTCGCCGACGCGACCCATGCCCTGGCGGCCGCGCGCATCGCCCGCGACGAGATGGGCTTCGACGTCGTCGGCCTCGGTACCTACAGCCGGGAGTTCGCCCGGGAGGTGCGCCAGGCCGCGAAGGAATACGGCGTGGAGCCGCTGATCACCGACGACTACCTGGAAGTGGAGGCGCGGGTGGCCGAACTCGAGCCGGAACTCGTGCTCGGCACCCAGATGGAACGCCACATCGCCAAGCGCCTCGGCGTCGGCTGCGCCGTCATCTCCTCGCCGGTGCACGTGCAGGACTTCCCCGCCCGCTATTCGCCGCAGATGGGCTGGGAAGGCGCCAACGTCATCTTCGACACCTGGGTGCACCCCCTGATGATGGGCCTGGAGGAGCACCTGCTGACCATGTTCCGGGACGACTTCGAGTTCAACGACGAGGCCATGCCGTCCCATCTCGGCCATGGCCGCAAGCCGGCTGCAGGCAACTCCGTGCCCGAGACCCCCGCCGCCGACGACACCGTCGCGGTGTGGACCGGGGATGCGGAACAGGAACTGAAAAAGATCCCGTTCTTCGTCCGCGGCAAGGCCCGCAGGAATACCGAGCGCTATGCCACCGAACAGGGTGTGGCGAGCATTACCGTCGAGACGCTGTACGATGCCAAAGCACACTTCGGCCGCTGAACCGACTGACACGGCGATCAACTTCGTCATGCTGACGCTCGACAGTCACATGGCGAGCGCCGTCGAGCGCGCCCATCGGGTGCTCCGGCGTGAACTGCCCGGCCTGTCCATGCACCTGCACGTGGCCACCGAGTGGACGGCCGACGAAGATGCGCTGGCCCGCTGCCGGGAGGACATCGCCCGCGCCGACATCATCGTGGTCACCATGATGTTCATGGACGATCACATCCAGCCCGTCATCGAGGAGTTGCGCGCGCGCCGGGACGGCTGCGACGCCCTGGTGTGCTGCATGTCGGCGGCCGAGGTGGCACGGCTTACGAAGCTTGGCAACTTCCGCATGGACGGTAGCCAGAAGGGACCGCTCGCGTTCCTGAAGAAGCTGAAACCGAAGAAGACCGAAGGTGGCGGCAGCACCGCCGGCGCGCGCCAGATGGCGATGTTGCGCCGGCTGCCCCAGATCCTGCGTTTCATCCCCGGCACCGCCCAGGACGTCAGGGCCTACTTCCTCACGCTGCAGTACTGGCTGGCCAGTTCGGACGACAACGTGGCCAACATGGTGCGCTTTCTGATCGGCCGTTATGCCGGCGGACCGCGCCGGGGCCTGCGCGACCGGGTGAAGGCGGCGCTGCCTGCGGAGTACCCCGAGGTAGGCGTCTACCATCCGCGTATGAAGCAGCGCATGGGCGAGGATCCCCGCCGCCTGCCGAAGGCCGACGGCCGCAACGGCACCGTCGGGCTGCTGGTGATGCGCTCCTACGTGCTCGCGGGCAATACCGATCATTACGACGGCGTCATCGCGGCGCTGGAGGCACGCGGGCTCCGGGTCATCCCCGCCTTCTCCAGCGGACTGGACGCCCGGCCGGCGGTGGAGCGCTACTTCCGCCGCGACGGGGAGACCCTGGTGGACGCGGTGGTCTCGCTCACCGGCTTCTCGCTGGTCGGCGGGCCCGCCTATAACGACTCCGCGGCGGCCGAGCAACTGCTGGGCGAACTCGACGTGCCCTACCTCGCCGCCCATTCCGTCGAGTTCCAGTCGCTCGAGCAGTGGCAGGACTCCACCCTCGGCCTGATGCCGGTGGAATCCACGATGATGGTCGCCATCCCCGAACTGGACGGCGCGACCGCGCCGATGCTGTTCGGCGGGCGCTCCACGGCGGCGGCCGAGGATCGCAAGCGCGACATGCACCCCGAGACGGAACGTGCCGCAGCCCTGGCTGCCAGGGTCGAGCGCCAGATTCGCCTGCGCAGGACGCCGCCGGCCGAGCGCCGGGTAGGCCTCGTGCTGTTCAACTTCCCGCCCAACTCTGGCGCTACCGGCACGGCGGCCCATCTCTCCGTGTGGGCGTCGCTGCTGCACACACTGCGCGCACTGGCGCGCGACGGCTACCACGTGGAGGTGCCCGAGAGCGAGGATGCGCTGCGCGAGCGCCTGCTGGGCGGCAATGCCCGGCAGTACGGCGCCGATGCAAACGTGTGCGCCCGCATCGCCGCCGACGACCACGTGCGCCGGGAGACCTGGCTCGCCGACATCGAATCCCAATGGGGGCCGGCCCCGGGCAAGCATCAGACCGACGGCGGCTCGATCTTCGTGCTGGGCGAGCACTTCGGCAACGTCTTCGTCGGCATCCAGCCCGCCTTCGGCTACGAGGGCGACCCCATGCGCCTGCTGTTCGAGCAGGGCTTCGCGCCCACCCATGCGTTCTCGGCCTTCTACCGCTACCTGCGGGAGGACTACGGCGCGCACGCGGTGCTGCACTTCGGTACCCACGGCGCGCTCGAGTTCATGCCGGGCAAGCAGACCGGGCTCTCTGCCGCCTGCTGGCCGGAACGGCTCATCGGCGATCTGCCCAACCTCTACCTGTACGCGGCAAACAATCCCTCCGAGGGTACGATCGCCAAACGCCGGGCGGCGGCCACGCTGATCAGCTATCTCACGCCGCCGGTGGCCCAGGCCGGCCTGTACCGCGGCCTGGCGGACCTGAAGGCGAGCATCGAGCGCTGGCGGGCGCTGCCGCCGGAGTCCGACAGGGAGGCCGGTGAACTGGCCGAGCTGATCCAGGCCCAGGCCGCGGAGCTGGACCTGGCCGTCCTCGAACCCGCATGGCCGGCGGACGCAACGGCGGCAGAGATCACGCGCCTGAACGAGGCAATGCTGGAACTCGAGTACGCGCTCATCCCCCACGGCCTGCACGTGGTGGGCGAGGCGCCCACGCAAGCCGAGCGTGCCGACATGCTCGCCGCCATCGCCGAGGGCGCCACCGGCGAGAGGCCGCCGGAGGCCGCCGTGCAGGCGCTGGCCGCCGGGGCCTCGGCGGCGGAGGCGCTGGCGGCGGCCGGCCTGCCGGACAGCGAGACGAACCTGGAGGTATTCGGCGAGCTGGCCGGCGCCGCCGATCTCCTGTCCCGGGACCACGAGATCGACGCCATCCTGAAGGCGCTGGACGGGCGCTTCGTGCGGCCGGTGCCGGGCGGCGACCTGCTGCGTACGACCGACATCCTGCCGACGGGCCGCAACCTGCACGGCTTCGACCCGTTCCGCATGCCGAGCGCCTTCGCGCTGGCCGACGGTACCCGCCAGGCAGATCGGCTTCTCGAGCGTCACCTGGCCGAGGGGAACCGGCTGCCGGAGACGACGGCCCTGGTGCTCTGGGGTACAGACAATCTGAAGAGCGAGGGCGCGCCGATCGCCCAGGCCATGGCCCTGATGGGCGCGCGTCCGCGCTTCGACAGCTACGGCCGCCTGGCCGGCGCCGAGCTGATCACGCTGGAGGAGCTGGGCCGGCCCCGCATCGACGTGGTCGTGACGCTGTCCGGTATCTTCCGCGACCTTCTGCCCCTGCAGACGCGGATGCTCGCCGAGGCGGCCTGGCTCGCGGCCAGCACGGACGAGCCCTGCGAACAGAACTTCATCCGCAAGCACGTACTCGCCTACCAGGAAGAGCACGGCTGCGACCTGGACACCGCGGCACTGCGTGTCTTCAGCAACGCCGCGGGCGCCTACGGCTCGAACGTCAATCACATGATCGACAGCGGCTGCTGGGAGGACGAGGACGAGCTCGCAGACACCTACACCCGGCGCAAGTGCTTCGCCTACGGCCGCAGCGGCCAGCCGATGCAGCAGGCCGAACTACTGAAGAACGTGCTCGGCGACGTGGAACTCGCCTACCAGAATGTGGATTCGGTCGAACTCGGCGTCACCACCATCGACCATTACTTCGACACCCTGGGCGGCATCAACCGGGCGGTGAATTCCGCGGCGGGGCAGAGCGTGCCCGTCTATATCGGCGATCAGACCCGGGGCGAGGGCACCGTGCGCACGCTCTCCGAGCAGGTGGCGCTGGAGACCCGCACGCGCATGCTCAACCCGAAGTGGTACGAGGGCATGCTGAAGCACGGTTACGAGGGCGTGCGCCAGATCGAGTCCCACATCACCAACACCATGGGCTGGTCGGCCACCACCGGACAGGTGGCGCCCTGGGTGTACAAGCAGCTGACGCAGACCTTCGTCCTCGACGAGGAGATGCGCCAGCGTCTGGCCGACCTGAATCCGACGGCCTCGGCGCGGGTGGCGAACCGCCTGCTGGAGGCACACGAGAGGCAATACTGGACGCCCGACGAGAACATGCTGGAAGCATTGCAGCGGGCGGGAGATGAACTGGAAGACCGGCTGGAAGGCGTGGTCGAGGGGGTAGCAGCAGCATGAACGTAACCAGCGTTCCCATGTCCGAGATCGGCAACCGCACGCAGGGACTGGACGGCGAGGGCAGCGTGCAGGTGCACATGGAGCCCGAGAAGATCGGCCGCGCGAAGGTGTTCGCCGTCTACGGCAAGGGCGGCATCGGCAAGAGCACGACCTCGTCCAACCTGTCCGTGGCCTTCACGAAGCTCGGCAAGCGGGTGCTGCAGATCGGCTGCGACCCCAAGCACGACTCCACCTTCACGCTCACCAAGCAGCTGGTGCCGACGGTGATCGACGTGCTCGAGTCGGTGGATTTCCACCCCGAGGAGCTGCGCCCCGAGGACTTCGTCTACGAGGGCTACAACGGTGTGATGTGCGTGGAGGCCGGCGGGCCGCCCGCGGGCACCGGCTGCGGCGGCTACGTGGTCGGCCAGACGGTGAAGCTGCTGAAGCAGAACCACCTGCTGGACGATACCGACGTGGTGATCTTCGACGTCCTCGGCGACGTGGTGTGCGGCGGCTTCGCCGCACCCCTGCAGCACGCCGACCGGGCGCTGATTGTCACCGCGAACGACTTCGACTCGATCTTCGCGATGAACCGCATCGTCTCCGCCATCCAGGCGAAGGCGAAGAACTACAACGTCCGCCTCGGCGGCGTGGTGGCGAACCGCAGCGCGCAGACGGACGAGATCGACCGCTTCAATGAGGCCATCGGCCTGAACCGGGTGGCCCACTTCCCGGACCTGGACGTCATCCGTCGCAGCCGGCTGAAAAAGTCCACGCTGTTCGAGATGGAGGACGCCGACGGCCTGGCGGCGGTGCAGCAGGAGTATCTGCGCCTGGCCCAGGCCCTGTGGGAAGGCACCGACCCGATGGATGCCGCGCCGATGAAGGACCGGGACATCTTCGATTTTCTGGGTTTCGACTGATGACGACCATGACCTACCAGGAACGCCGCGGCGAGCTGGAGACGTACTTCGACCGGACGGCGGCCGATGCCTGGCGGCGCCTGACCTCCGACGAGGCGGTGGGGCGCATACGGGCGACCGTGCGCGCCGGGCGGGACCGGATGCGTGAGCGCCTGCTGTCCTGGCTGCCGTCGCAGCTCGAGGGCCGCACCATCCTGGATGCGGGCTGCGGCACCGGCGCGCTGGCGGTCGAGGCCGCCCGCCGGGGCGCACACGTGACTGCCATCGACCTGTCGCCGACGCTCATCGAGCTGGCGCGGGAGCGGCTGCCGAGCGAGCTCGGCGGCGGGCGCATCGACTTCCGGGTGGGCGACATGTTCGACGAGCGCCTCGGGCGCTTCGACCACGTGGTGGCCATGGACTCGCTGATTCATTACGACGCCACGGACATCGTCCGCGTGCTGAGCGCCTTCGGGCGCCTGGCCGGGACCTCCGTGCTGTTCACGTTCGCGCCGCGCACGCCGGCACTGGCCGCGATGCACGCCGTGGGTCGCCTGATCCCGAATCGCCAGCACCGGGCCCCGGCCATCGTGCCGGTCGGCCGCAACGCCCTGCAGCGGCGGATTGCCACCGCCCCCGAACTGGCCGGCTGGTGCACGGGCCGGGACGAGCGCATCGCCAGCGGCTTCTACACCTCTCACGCCCAGGAGCTGACCCGCGGATGAGATCGCTGAACGGCAGGCTGGCGAAGAGCTGGCGGGGGGTGAGTCCCGCGCTGCTGCCCTTCGCCGATGCGGCCTCGGCCGAGCTGCCCCTCGGCCGGCTGCTGCGCCTGTCGCTGTTCCAGGTCTCCGTCGGCATGGCCATGGTGCTGATCGCCGGCACCCTGAACCGGGTCATGATCGTGGAGCTCGGCGTGGCCGCCTCGCTGGTGGCGGCGATGGTCGCGCTGCCGATCGTGTTCGCGCCGTTCCGGGCGCTGGTCGGCTTCCGTTCCGACACACACCGCTCGGTGCTCGGCTGGCGCCGGGTGCCCTACATCTGGTTCGGCACGCTGCTGCAGTTCGGCGGCCTGGCCATCATGCCGTTCGCACTGATCCTGCTGTCCGGTGATTCGAACGGGCCGGCCTGGATCGGTCATGCCAGTGCGGCGCTCGCCTTCCTGCTGGTCGGCGCCGGCCTGCATACCACCCAGACGGCCGGCCTCGCGCTGGCCACCGACCTCGCGCCGCAGGAGTCGCGTCCGCGGGTCGTCGCCCTGCTGTACGTCATGCTGCTGATCGGCATGGTGGCCAGCGCGCTCGTGTTCGGCGCCCTGCTGCGCGACTTCAGCCAGGTGCGCCTGATCCAGGTGATTCAGGGCGCGGCGCTCGCGACCTTCGCACTGAACATGGTGGCTCTGTGGAAGCAGGAGGCCATCGACACGGTGGGTGCTGGGACGAAGACCGACGCCAGCCGGTCCCGGCCGTCGTTCGGCGAGGCATGGCGCGCGTTTGCCGCGACCCCGGGCGCCCGCCGCTTCCTCGTGGCCGTGGCTCTCGGTACCGCCGGCTTCAGCATGCAGGACATCCTGCTGGAACCCTACGGCGGCCACATTCTCGGACTCGGCGTCGGCGCCACCACGGCGCTGACCGCGCTGCTGGCGGGCGGCACGCTTGCCGGTTTCGCGGTTGCGGCACGCTACCTCGGCCGCGGCGGAGACGCCTTTCGCCTGGCCGGCGTGGGCGCACTGGTCGGTTTGTTCGCCTTTCCGGCCGTGATCTTCGCGGCCCCGCTCGCCTCGGCCAACCTGTTCCGGGCGGGCACCGCACTGATCGGTTTCGGCGCCGGGCTGTTCTCGGTGGGTACCCTCATCGCCGCCATGGCAATGAACCGGGGCCGCTACACGGGACTCGCTCTCGGCGCCTGGGGTGCGGTCCAGGCCAGTGCGGCCGGGATCGCCATCGCCGCCGGCGGCGCCATCCGGGACATCGTCTCCGGGCTGGCGAGCGCCGGCGTATTCGGGCCGGCCATGAACGATGCCTCGGCCGGCTACAGCTTCGTCTACCACCTGGAAATCTTGTTGTTGTTTGCGACTCTGGTCGCGATAGGACCGCTCGTGCGTCATGCGCCTGCTAGCACCGCGCGGTCCCCATCGAGGTTCGGCCTGGCGGAATTCCCGGGCTGAGCGGTTTGCCTCAAGGAGAATGACTATGGAAACCGGCGCTATTACTGGCTACATCGACGTAGCACAACTCGTCCTATACGCCTTCTGGATATTCTTCGCCGGCCTGATCATCTATCTGCGCCGGGAAGACAAGCGGGAGGGTTATCCGCTGGAGTCCGAGCGGGCCTCGCACATCACCGTGCAGGGCTTCCCGGGCGTGCCGGAGCCGAAGACCTTCCTGCTGCGCGACGGCCATACGGTGCAGTCGCCCCGCCCGGAACCGGCCGAAACCGACATCAGGGCGAAGCCTGCCGCGCCCTTCCCCGGATCGCCGCTGATTCCGGAAGGCGACGGCATCGGCGCCGGCGTGGGCCCCGGTTCGTTCGCGAACCGTGCCGACGAGCCCGACCAGACCTACGACGGCCGCGCCCGCATCGTGCCGATGCGCAGCGTGAGCGAGGCCGAGGTCGACCGTCGCGACGCGGATCCCCGCGGCATGGACCTGATCGGCGCCGACGGCGAGGTGGCGGGCACCATCAAGGATCTGTGGCTCGATCTGGGGGAGCCCCACGTGCGCTATCTCGAGGCCGAGGTCGGCGGGGCGACGGGTCCGCGGCGCATCCTCGTGCCCATCTATTTCGCGAAGATCAACGGCGGCCGCGGCCAGGTGAAGGTGGACGCGCTCAAGGCCCATCAGCTCGCCCATGTGCCCGGCACGGCGAATCCCGACCTCGTCACCCTGCTCGAGGAAGACCGCATCATGGGTTACTTCGGCAGCGGCACGCTGTATGCCGATTCGATGCGCCAGGAGCCGATGATATGAGCCATCATGACCACGCTCCCGAGTACATGCCCGGAATTCCGGAGAAGCTGCCGCAGGGCGAGCGTCTGCTCTGGCAGGGTTCGCCCCTCTGGCAGAATCTGGCCATACGGGCCTTGCACGTGCGCAAGCTGGCGTTCTACTTCGCACTGCTGGCCGCCTGGCGTATCGGCACCGATCTGGCCGGCGGTCAGCCCGTCGGCGCAGCGCTGGCCGGTGCGTCCGCGCTGGCCGTGCCCGCCGGCCTCGCCGTCGGGCTGCTCCTGCTGATCGCCTGGCAGATGGCCCGCACGACCATCTACACGGTGACCACCGAGCGGGTGATCCTGCGCTTTGGCATCGCGCTGCCGATGACGGCCAACATCCCGTACTCGCTGGTGGAGTCGGCCGCAGTGAAGACACGGAAGGACGGTTCCGGCGACATCCCGCTCAGCGTAAAGCCCGGCAACGGCGTCTCCTGGCTCATCTTCTGGCCCCATGTGCGGCCCTGGAGCTTCGGCAACGCCCAGCCCATGTTCCGCTGCATCCCGGACGCCGACCGGGTGGCAGGACTGCTGGCCGACGCGCTGGCCCGCTATGCCGGCCAGCCCGTGCAGGCGCGCAGCACCGAGCGGACCGCCGACCAGGCAACGGCGGGCTCGTTCGCCGCCGCGGCGCGCTGAGGCCGCCACGATGGGCGGCGCACACGGGGACAGGATTCCCCGCCCGGCCATCCTCGGTGCGGCCGGGCTGGTCGTCGTCACCATCCTCGCGGCCGCCGGGGCGCGGCTGACGGGCATGGGGACGGTGGAGGTACCGCCCTCGGCGGCCGTCGAAACTCGTCAGCTCGTGTTCGAGGACGCGGCGGACGGCTCGGTCGTCGTGCGGGCCCCGGCGGGTGGCGAGGTGCTGCACGTCGTGCAGCCGGGCACCAACGGATTCCTGCGCGGTGTACTCCGGGGCCTGGCCCGGGAGCGCAAGCTCCGCGGCGTCGGGCCGAAGCCCGCTTTCTTGCTCACGCGCTGGGCCGACGGCAGGCTCACGCTGGAGGATCCGGAAACCGGGCGCAGGCTCTACCTGGGGCCGTTCGGCAGCGAGAACGTGCAGGTATTCGTCGACCTGCTGCAGGCGGGCGCGGACGACACGGCCACCACGGCTGCGGCGGATCAACGATAAAGGACGGGAGAGAACACGATGGAAGCAACCATGGAGGCGACCCGGGAGCGGCCGGGGGTCAACGAGTCCACCACGGCGGCGACGACGGAGACGCTGCTGACGCCGCGCTTCTACACCACCGACTTCGAGGCGATGGACCGGCTGGACGTCGGCCCGGTGCGCGAGGAGTGGGAAGCGATGATGGACGAGTTCCGCAACGACGCGAACCGTAACCACTTCGTGCGACCGCCGGATTTCGAGGACGAGATCCGCGATTTGCCGGAAGCGCTGCGGCAGGAATTCATCGACTTCATGGTCAGCTCCGTGACGTCGGAATTCTCCGGCTGCGTACTGTACGCCGACATCAAGCGGGCCGTGGATAATCCGGACATCAAGGAGCTGATGGGCTTCATGGCCCGGGACGAGTCCCGTCACGCGGGTTTCATCAACCGCTCGCTGAAGGACTTCGGCGTGGCGGTGGATCTCGGCTTCCTGCGCCGGGCCAAGAAGTACACCTTTTTCAAGCCGAAATACATCTTCTACGCCACCTACCTGTCGGAGAAGATCGGCTACGCGCGCTACATCACCATCTACCGGCATTTCGAGAAGCACCCGGAGCGGCGCTTCCATCCCATCTTCCGCTGGTTCGAGCAGTGGTGTAACGACGAGTACCGCCACGGCGAGGCGTTCGCGCTGATCATGCGCGCCAACCCTCAACTGCTGCGCGGCGCCAACAAGCTGTGGATCCGGTTCTTCCTGCTGGCGGTGTACGCCACGATGTACGTGCGCGACCATACCCGCCCCGAGATGTACGACGCCATGCAGATGGACCCGACGGACTACGACTATCGCGTGTTCGAGATCACGAACGAGATCACGAAGCAGGTCTTCCCGCTACAGCTCGACATCGACGACCCGCGCTTGCGCCGCGGTCTCGAACGGTTGCGGCGGATTTCCGTCTCCGCCACCGCGGCGAAGGAACGCGGCGGCCTGCTGTCGCTGGTGAAGCGCGGTGCGCTGGCGGCGGCTGGCTTCGCCGTCTTCGCGCGGCTGTATACTCTGCCCGCGAAGCGCAACGAACTTCCGGACACGGTGCGGATGGCACCGGTCTGGTAAAGAGAGGACCGCGTGCCCGAATATGTCCTGCCGGTACTGTATGCCCTGTTCCTGTGGTGGTTCAGCACCGGCGTGGTCTTCTACGCGGACGGGCTGCCGAAGCGCACCTTCCCCTGGAGCATGGCCGGCGCCACCGCGGTGCTGGTGGCGGCCCTGGCCGGCCTCGCCGCCGCGGCGGACGACACCACCCTCGGCGGCGCCTACCTCTCGTTCAGCTGCGGGCTGCTGGCGTGGGTGTGGGTGGAGGCCAGCTACTATCTCGGCTACCTGACCGGCCCCCGCAAGCACCGCTGCGAGGAGGGCTGCTCGGGCTGGCGTCACTTCGGCCACGCACTCCAGACCAGCTACTACCACGAAGCGGCCATCGTCGTGCTGTTGCTGGTGATGGCGCTCGCAACCGCAGCGGGGCCGAACAAGCTGGGCCTGTGGACCTTCGTCGTGCTGCTGGCCATGCACGAGAGTGCCCGGCTGAACGTCTTTCTCGGGGTGCGCAACCTCAACGAGCAATTGCTGCCCGATCACCTCGCCTATCTCGCCAGTTTCCTGCGACGGCGGCCGATGAATCTGCTGTTCCCGTTCTCCGTGACCGTCGCGACGGTGACGACGGCCTGGATGGTCGGCGCGGCAGCCGCGGCGACCACGCCCCATGATGCCGCCGCCTGGAGTTTTCTCGCTGCGCTGATGGCGGTGGGGGTGCTGGAGCACTGGTTCCTGGTGCTGCCGCTGGATATATCGGCGCTGTGGCGCTGGAGCCTGGGTTCGCGCCGCGCCGGGGCGCCGGAGCACGAGGAGCGTGCCGATGACGGCCCCGCGTCGGTCTTCGCCGGCCGCTACTGAAACCCGCGACCGGAGTCCCTGAGATGGCGGCACCGTTTCCGTTTTCCGCAATCGTCGGCCAGGAGGAGATGAAGCTGGCGCTCATGATCGGCGCCGTGGACCCGGGTATCGGCGGCGTGCTGGTATTCGGCGACCGGGGTACGGGCAAGTCCACCACCGTGCGCGCACTGGCCGCGCTGCTGCCGAAGATGCGGGTGGTGACCGGCTGTCGTTACGGCTGCGATCCCGAGGCCCCCGGCGAGTTCTGCGACGAGTGCCGCGAGCGCGGCCGGCACGGCGAACTGAACAACCGCACGCTGGCGGTGCCGGTGATCGATCTGCCGCTGGGCGCCACCGAGGACCGGGTGGTGGGTGCCCTGGACCTGGAACTTGCGCTGACCCAGGGCGAGAAAGCCTTCGAGCCGGGCCTGCTGGCGCGCGCACACCGCGGCTTCCTGTACATCGACGAGGTAAACCTCCTGGAGGACCACCTGGTGGACCTGCTCCTGGACGTGGCCGCCTCCGGCGAGAACGTGGTGGAACGTGAGGGCCTGAGCGTGCGCCATCCGGCCCGCTTCGTGCTCATCGGCAGCGGCAACCCCGAGGAGGGCGAACTCAGGCCACAGCTGCTCGACCGCTTCGGTCTGTCCGTGGAAGTGCGCACGCCGGAGGAGCTGGCCACCCGCATCGAGGTGATCCGGCGCCGGGACGAATACGAACGCGACCCCGCCGCCTTCGTCGCCCGCTGGAAGCGCCGTGACGGCCGCCTGCGGACGAAGATCCGCAAGGCGCGCGAGCGTATCGACGACGTCGAGGTCGCCGACGCCGTACTGGAGCAGGCGGCACGGCTGTGCATCGCGCTCGGCACCGACGGCCTGCGCGGCGAGCTGACCCTGGTGCGCGCGGCGCGGGCGGTGGCGGCCCTGGAAGACGCCGGTGCGGTGACGGAAAAGCAGCTGCGCGAGGTGGCGGGCCCGGCGCTGCGCCACCGCCTGCGGCGCAATCCGCTCGACGAATCCGGCTCCGGCGCGCGTGTGGAGCGCGCACTGGAAGAGGTCTTCGGGCCGTGAGCGCCGCCTGGTCCGATGCGTTACGGGCCGCGTGTCTGTTCGCGACGGACCCGGCGGGTTTCTGCGGTGTGAACCTGCGAGCCCATGCGGGTCCGGTCCGGGACGAGTGGATCCGGGTGCTGCGGCAACTGCTGCCCGCCGGGTCGGCGTTGCGGCGCGTGCCGGTGCACGTGACCGAGGCAAGGCTGCTGGGCGGACTCGACCTCGCCGCGACACTCGGCCAGGGCCGGCCGGTGGCCGAACGGGGCCTGCTGGCCGAGGCGGACGGCGGCGTGCTGCTGCTGAGCTCGGCCGAACGCGCCGAGCGGGCCACCATCGCTCATCTCACTGCGGCCCTCGATACCGGCGCCGTACTGTTGGAACGGGACGGCATCACCTCGCGCCAGGCGGCCCGGGTGGGCGTGGTGGCGCTGGACGAGGGGCTGGACGAGGACGAGCAGCCGGCCGCGGCCCTGCGTGACCGGCTCGCCTTCCACCTGGACCTGAGCACGATCAGCCACCGGGAGACGCGGGAGGTGCCGGCCGGTTGCACGCCGGGACGGGTGGAGGCGGCACGCCGGGTCTGGCCCGCCGTGACGGCGGAGGCGCACCATGCCGAGGCGCTCTGTGGCGCCGCGCTCGCGCTGGGCGTGGATTCGCTGCGCGCCTCCCTGCTGGCGATGCGTGCCGCCCGCGCGCTGGCGGCGCTGGCCGGTCGGGACGCGGTCACCGACGAGGATGCCGCCGGTGCCGCGAGACTGGTGCTCGCACCCCGCGCCACACGCCTGCCCGACCTGGAGAGCGACGAAGCTCAGGAGCAGCCCGAGGACCGGGAGCCGGACACGCCCCCCGAGGAGCACGACCAGGGCATCCCGGAAGGCCCGCTGCCCGACCAGGTGCTGGAGGCGGCAAGGGCCGCGTTGCCCGACGCCCTGCTCGATGCGCTGCTGGCCGCCGGCGGCGTGCTGCGCACCGGTACGGCGGGCAAGGCCGGCGCGGTGCAGACCTCCCGGCTACGCGGCCGCCCGGCCGGCGCCCGGCCCGGCGAGTTGCGTGACGGCGCACGCCTGAACGTCATCGAGACACTGCGCGCCGCCGCCCCGTGGCAGCCGCTGCGCCGGGAACAGGCAGCGGCCGACGGGGCGTCCACCCGGCGCCGCGCGCGGGTGGAGGTGCGCAAGGGGGACTTCCGCATTACCCGCTTCCGGCAGCGCACCGAGACCACCAGCATCTTCGCGGTGGACGCCTCCGGCTCGGCCGCCATGCACCGCCTGGCGGAGGCGAAAGGCGCCGTGGAACTCCTGCTGGCCGACTGCTACGTGCGCCGGGACCGGGTCGCGCTGATCGCCTTCCGCGGACCCGGCGCCGAGTTGCTGCTGCCGCCGACCCGTTCGCTGGTACGTGCGAAGCGCAGTCTCGCGCAGCTCCCCGGAGGCAGCGGCACGCCGCTGTCCGCAGGCATCGACTCGTCGCTGACCATCGCCGAGGCGGCCAGGCGACGGGGCGAGACCCCGCTGGTGGTACTGCTGACCGACGGTCGCGCCAACGTCGGCCGTGACGGCATCGGCGGCCGTGCCCGCGCGCGTGAGGACGCGCTGCGGGCGGCCCGCTCGCTGCGGGTGGCGGGTTTCGCCGCGCTGGTCATCGATACGTCGCCGCGGGCGCGCCCGGACGGCCGGGAACTGGCCGAGGCCATGGCCGCCCGCTATCTGCCCCTGCCCCAGGCGGATGCCGCGATGCTGTCGCAGGCGGTACGCCGGGAGAGCGAACTGGCGCCGGTAGCCCGTCATGCGGCGGCCTGAAGCCGGTACCGCTGTCGCGCACGGTGGCCTGGCGCTGGCCGGCCCCGCACCCGGCGACGGCACCCTGCAATGGGACATCGACGGACTCGACTGGCCGAACCGGCAGGCCAGCCGCTTCGTGGAGGCCGGCGGCATCCGCTGGCATGTCCAGGGCGCCGGCCACGGGCCGGCGGCGCTGCTGCTGCACGGCACCGCCGCGGCCACCCACTCCTGGCGCGGTCTTCTGCCGGCGCTGGCCGAGGAGTTCACCGTGGTGGCACCGGACCTGCCGGGCCACGGTTTCACCGGCCGCGGCCCGGAGGCCTGCTATTCGCTGCCGGGCATGGCCAGCGCCGTGGCGGCGCTGCTCGAGGCGCTGGCGCTCTCGCCCTGCCTGGCCGTGGGCCACTCCGCAGGCGCGGCCATCGCGCTGCGGATGGTGCTCGACGGCCGCATCTCCCCGGACGCGGTGGTGAGCATCAACGGCGCGCTGCTGCCGTTCCGCGGGCTGCCCGGCCAGCTGTTCTCGCCGGCGGCGCGCCTGCTTGCGCGGCTGGACTTCGTGCCCCGGATGGTGTCCCGGCGGGCGACGGACCCGGCCGCGGTGAGCCGCCTGCTGCGCGATACCGGTTCACGACTGGACGAGACCGGCGTGGCCCTGTACCGGCGCCTGATGTGCAGTCCGGCCCACGTTGCGGCTACTATCGCCATGATGTCCCGCTGGGACCTCGGGCCCATGACCCGGGAATACCCGGATTTGGCGGTGCCGCTGCTGCTCGTCGTCGGCGAAAGCGACGGCACCGTGCCGCCGCAGGAGGCGGCCAGGGTGGCGCGGCTGGTGCCCGGCGCCCGGGTGCAGCCGCTGCCGGGACTGGGGCATCTGGCCCACGAAGAGGAGCCGGGACGATTGGCGGAGCTGATCATCGGCTTCGCGCGGAGCGTGAGGGCGGGGGGCGACGGATGACGGGGATGGCACACACTGAAGCACGGGCCGGGGGCGCGGCACCGCCGTCACGGGTCGACGGCGATCTGTACGCCTGCCGGCAATTGCTGCGGCACGGCTCGCGGACGTTTCACGCCGCCTCCTACCTGTTGCCGCGCCGGGTACGCGAACCGGCCACGGCGCTGTATGCGTTCTGCCGGCTCGCCGACGATGCCGTGGATCATGCCGTGGGTCATGCCGTGGGTCATGCCGTGGGCGATGCAATGGGCGATGCAATGGGCGATGCAGTGGCCGATGGTGTCGCCAGCGGGGCAGTGCTGGCCGACCTGGATTACCGGCTGCAGCGTGCCTACGCCGGCAATCCGCTCCCGATCCCTGCCGACCGCGCTTTTGCGCGGGTGGTGCGCGAGCACCGGATTCCCGTGGCGCTGCCGGGGGCGCTGCTGGAGGGGTTCCGCTGGGACGCCGAGGGTCGGCGCTACGAAACACTGGAGGAACTGCACGCCTATGCGGCCCGGGTGGCCGGTACCGTCGGCACGATGATGGCGATGCTCATGGGGGTGCGCTGCCGCCGGCAGCTCGCCCGCGCCTGTGATCTCGGCGTGGCCATGCAGTTGTCCAACATCGCCCGCGACGTCGGCGAGGATGCACGCGCAGGACGGCTCTATCTGCCGCTCGCGTGGCTGCGGGAGGCGGGCATCGAGCCGCACGCCTGGCTGTCGGATCCGGTGCATTCCCCCGCCCTCGGGGACGTGCTGGAGCGCCTGCTGCGGGAGGCGGACCTGCTCTACTGCCGGGCCGAGGCCGGCATCTCCCGGTTGCCCTGGACCTGCCGCCCCGGCATCCACGCGGCCCGTTTCCTGTACGCCGGCATCGGCGACCAGGTACGCCGGCGGCGGCTCGACTCCGTGAGCGGCCGCGCGGTGGTGCCGGCGGGCCGCAAGGCGCGCCTGCTGGTGCGCGGGCTCGCTTCCGCGGCGATGCCGCCCGTGCAGGAGGCGGCGCCGCCGCTGCCGGCCACCGCGTTCCTGGTGGAGGCGGCCGCCGCCGCGCCGCCGGCGGCCGCCGCGCAGCCCGCCGGCCTGCGCAGCTGGGCTTACTGGCTGCTGGACCTGTTCGCCCAACTCGAGCGCCGCGAGCGCGCCGCACCGGGCAATGCCATGGCCGTGGCAGAAGAGTGATCGGCGGATGGATACGGTGATCCTGGTCGAAGGGCTGTTCGTCGGCGGGGTGGTGCTCGCCATCGGCGCCTCGGAATTGTGGTCGCTGCGCCGCGAACGCCTCCGCCGCGAAAACGAGGACCGGTAGGAGGGCTTCAGGCCCGGCTGCCTCAGCGGCGACGACGGGGGGCCCGGAAGGGCAGCAGGCACTGCACCCAGGGGGAGGCGAAGCGGTCCAGCGACAGGCTCTCGTGGATGCCGGTCAGCGTATTGCCGAATAGCCGCGTCGAGATCATCGAGCGGGCATAGAAAGGTGTGTCCTCCAGCGTGCGTATCACCCGCGCGCCGCCGGGTTGCTCGGCACGCGTGCTGCGGGCCACGCGCCAGCCGGTGCCAGGGAGGACGGTGGCGGGTGGCGCCTCGAAGTCGGTGACGCTGCCCCCGGCGGAGAAGCGCAGCGCCAGCGAATGGCGGCTGCCATCCCGGCGGACGGCGTCGTAGAGCACCACCGCATCCCGCCCCGCGTCCATCCGCGACCAGTTCCAGCCGATGAAATCCCGCTCGAGGGCGTCGTTACCCCAGTTGCTGTCCAGGTAGCCGCTGCCGGTCCAGCGCACGGCCGGCGAAGAGAGATTTACCTCCACCCGGGCCCGGGGCGCGAGCGGCTGCCAGTGGTGGCGCCCGGCCGCATCGAGGGCGTAGGCACCCGGGCCGCGGATTTCCGGGCGCACACGCACGGTGCCGCGCAGCCGCGTCGGCACGGGCACGGTGACCTCGTCGATCTCGAAGACGATTCCGTCGCCTGCCTGCACGGCCCGACTCGGGCCGATGCGCAGTTCTTCCGCGCTCCGGGAGACCCGGGCGGCGGAGCGCTCGGTGAACGCCCAGCGTTTCGAGTGCGGGCGGTAGAGTACCGCGTTCAGGGTGCAGTGGCCGTGCGGGTCGGCAGGCCCCCGCCGGCGTGCCAGTGCGTACCAGGGCGAGAAGACGCTGCCCACGAAGGCGATCAGGGTCAGCGCCTGGCGGCCGTCGGCGCTCATGGCGTCCACGTACCACCAGCGATAGCCGTCGGCGGGGACCGGTGCGTCGAAGGGAGGGAAGGGGGCGGACACCGATTGACTCCGTCTTTCTGCGTGTCTATTCTAACTGACAGTAGCTTTGACAAGCTAACATGACACCCCGGGGAGGGCGTATGGAAGGCCTATTGTGCAACGAGCGCGCCGAGCGCACCGAGCCGCTCGCCGAACCGCGCACCGAGCCGCGTATCGAGTCGGCGCTGTCGGCGGCGCTGGAACGGGCCGGCGCGCAACCGACATGCCCGCCGAAGCTCGCCGAGTCACTGCATTATGCCGTCTTTCCCGGCGGCGCGCGGGTGCGGCCGCGGCTGTGTCTGGCGGTCGCCGAGGCCTGCGGCAGCGAGGCGAGCGAGCCGGCGGTGGCCGCCGCAACGGCACTGGAGTTGCTGCACTGCGCCTCCTTGGTCCACGACGATCTGCCCTGCTTCGACGACGCGGCGCTGCGCCGGGGCAAGCCTTCCCTGCACCGGGCCATGGGCGAGCCCCTGGCATTGCTCACCGGCGATGCGCTGATCGTGCTGGCCTTCGAGACGATCGCCGGCAGCGGGGCGGAGGCGGATCGTTGCCTGGCACCCCTGCTGCTCACGGTGAGCCGGGCCGTCGGCGGGCCGGGCGGCATCGTTGCCGGTCAGGCCTGGGAGTGCGAGCCCCGGGTGGTGCTGGCCGACTATCACCGGGCCAAGACGGCCGCCCTGTTCGTGGCCGCCACCGAGGCCGGCGCCATCGCGTCGGGGGCGGATCCCGTAGCCTGGCGGGCGCTGGGCGAGCGTATCGGCGAGGCGTATCAGGTGGCCGACGATCTGCGTGATGCAGCCGGGAGCGGCGAGGAACTCGGCAAACCCGTCGGTCGTGACGCCGCCCTCGGTCGCCCCAGCGCGGCCACCGAACTCGGCATCGCCCGTGCGCTGCGGCGCATGGACGAGCTGGTGGATGGCGCCATCGCGGCCATCCCCGACTGCCCCGGGGCGGGCGGCCTGGAGGATCTCATCCAGCACGAGTCCCGCCGCCTGGTACCGAAGCACCTGGCGCGACTGGTGGCGTGAGGCCGTGGCCCGGCGGGCCGCGCCGGCCCCGGTAACGGCACCGCTGACGGCGCTGCGGGACCGGCTCGCCGCCTGGCGCGACGGCCTGCTCGCCAGCGCCCGCTTCCAGCGCTGGGCCGCCGCCTTTCCCCTGACTCGCCCCATTGCCCGCCGGCGCGCGCGCGAGCTGTTCGACCTGTGCGCCGGCTTCGTCTACTCCCAGGTGCTGCTGGCCTGCGTGGAGCTGGACCTGTTCGAGCGGCTGGCGGACGGGCCGCGCACACCGTCGGATCTGGCCCGGGAGGGCGATCTGCCGGAGCCTGCGGCCACGCGCCTGTTCGACGCCGCCGTCTCGCTGGACCTGCTGAGTCGGCGGCCGGACGGGCGCTATGCGCTGGGACCCCTCGGCGCCGCACTGCGAGGCAATCCGGGTGTGGCGGCGATGGTCCGCCACCATCGCATGCTCTATGCGGACCTGGCCGATCCGCTGGCGCTGCTCCGCGGCGAGCGCGCGGACACGGCCCTGGGGCAGTACTGGGCCTATGCCACCGAGGCCCGGCCCGCCGGCAGCGCGGCCGAACAGGTCGCCGACTACTCCGAGCTCATGTCGGCCTCCCAGCCGTTCGTCGCCGCCGAGGTGCTGGCGGCGTACCCGCTGAAGCGTCACCGTCGCCTGTTGGACGTAGGCGGCGGCCAAGGCACCTTCCTCACCGCCGCGGGCCGGCGCTGGCCTCACCTGGAGCTCGCCCTGTTCGACCTGCCCGCGGTCGCCGAGCGGGCCCGGAAGCGGCTCGACGAGGCCGGCCTCGGCTCCCGCGCCACGGTCACCGGCGGCGATTTCCTCGCCGGTGCGCTGCCGCGGGGCGCCGACGTGGTCTCCCTGGTTCGTGTCGTCCACGATCACGACGACGCGGCGGCGGCGCGTCTCCTGGCGCGGGTGCGCGAGGCGCTGGAGCCGGGCGGCCGGCTGCTGCTGGCCGAGCCCATGGCAGGCACCCGGGGCGCCGAGCCGGCCGGTGATGCCTATTTCGGGCTCTACCTCTTCGCCATGCGCAGCGGCCGTCCGCGCACCTTCCGGGAGCTCGAATCCCTGCTCGGCGATGCCGGTTTCACCGGCATACGCGCCGTGCGCACCCGGGTTCCGCTGCTGTCCCGCGTGATGGTGGCGGAGCGGGCGGACGACTAAGCGAAAGTCCTTACCTCGGACAGCGTCAATTAACCTTGACAATAGGGATAGTCAAGCTAGACTGACGCATAAGGAAATTGCTGCCCCTCGCGGGCAGCCGGAGCGTGTGACCGAGTGACCATGGAAGCCCTTGCCGTCGTGTTGGAGAAGCCGGAGCAGCTGGTGCTCAGTCGGCTCGATCTGACGGCGCCGGAGGCCACCGACGTGGTCGTGGACATCCGCTGGAGCGGCATCAGCACGGGTACCGAGAGACTGTTGTGGTCCGGCTGCATGCCGCCGTTTCCCGGCATGGGGTATCCCCTGGTGCCCGGCTACGAGTCGGTGGGCGTGGTGCGCGAGGCCGGTCCGCAATCCGGCCGCCGTGCCGGGCAGTTCGTCTTCGTGCCCGGCGCCCGGTGCTTCGGCAATGTGCGCGGCCTGTTCGGCGGCGCCGCCTCCCGTGTGGTCGTGGCCGGCGAACGCGTCCTGCCGGTCGAGGAGAGACTGGGTGAAGACGCCGTGCTGCTCGCGCTGGCGGCTACGGCCTACCACGCGATCGCCGGCGCCGTTCCGCCCGGGCCCATCCCCCAGCCGATCCCCGAACGGATCCCCGAATTGATTATTGGCCACGGCGTGCTGGGGCGATTGCTCGCGCGCCTGGCGGTGATGCTGGGCGACGCCCCCGTGACGGTCTGGGAGAAAGACGCCTCCCGGGCCGAGGGCGCACTCGGTTACCGCGTCATCGACCCGGCCGCGGACGAACGCCGCGACTACCGGGTCATCTGTGACGTCAGCGGTGATGCCTCGCTGCTCGACGAATTGATCGCCAGGCTCGCGCCCGGCGGTGAGATCGTACTGGCCGGCTTCTATCACGAACCGGTCTCGTTCTCGTTTCCGCCGGCCTTCATGCGCGAGGCGCGGCTGCGCATCGCCGCGGAATGGCGCCCGGACGACATGCTTGCCGTCCGTGATCTGGTCGCCTCCGGCGGCCTGTCGCTGGACGGCCTCATCACGCACCGACATCCGGCCGGCGAGGCCGCCGCCGCGTATCGCACGGCGTTCGACGATCCCGCCTGCCTGAAGATGGTGCTGGACTGGAAAGACGCGACCGAAAAGAACGCGACAGGGGGAGAGACTCATGAGTGAAAGGCGAACCGACGGCGGCGTGACCGTGCAGCTTCCCGACAGCATGCAGGCCAGGCTGCGGGCCGAGGCTTCCATAGAGCCCGACCCCGTGCCCACCGGCGAGCCTGCCAAAGAGACCCAGATCATCGCCATCTACGGCAAGGGCGGCATCGGCAAGAGCTTCACGCTGTCGAACCTGAGCTACATGATGGCCCAGCAGGGCAAGAAGGTGCTGCTGATCGGCTGCGATCCCAAGAGCGACACGACCTCGCTGCTGTTCGGCGGCAAGGCGTGCCCGACCATCATCGAGACCTCGTCGAAGAAGAAACTCGCCGGCGAGGACGTGGAGATCGGCGACGTCTGCTTCGTGCGCGACGGCGTCTTCGCCATGGAACTCGGCGGCCCCGAGGTGGGCCGGGGCTGCGGCGGGCGCGGCATCATCCACGGCTTCGAGCTGATGGAGAAGCTCGGCTTCCACGACTGGGACTTCGACTACGTCCTGCTCGATTTCCTCGGCGACGTGGTGTGCGGCGGCTTCGGCCTGCCCATCGCCCGGGATATGTGCCAGAAGGTGATCGTGGTCGGCTCCAACGACCTGCAGTCCCTGTACGTGGCCAACAACGTCTGCTCGGCGGTGGAGTACTTCCGCAAGCTGGGCGGCAACGTGGGCGTGGCCGGCATGGTGGTGAACAAGGACGACGGCACCGGCGAGGCGCAGGCCTTCGCGGATGCGGTCGGCATCCCCGTGCTCTCCGCCATCCCCGCCGACGAGGACATCCGCCGCAAGAGCGCCAACTACCAGATCGTCGGCATGCCCGGCGGGCAGTGGGGGCCGTTGTTCGAGGAACTTGCTAGCAACGTCGCCGACTCGCCGCCGCAGCATCCCACGCCGCTGGAGCACGACGGTCTCCTGAATCTGTTCAAGTCCGAGGACGTCGGCCGGGGTATCCGGCTGCAGCCGGCGACTCAGGCCGATATGTGCGGCAAGAACCACGTCGAGAAGCCTTCACTGGAGGTCATCTACGAGCAGATCTGAGCACGGGTTGGTAACGACGAGAATGACGAACAAGAGCGAACATAGCGATATCAACGTGGCAGCCACCCGCGAAGACGGCCACGGCTGCCATGCCGGCCGCGACAGGATGCGCGAGGCCGCGGCCGCCGCGGGCAACGGCGAGACGCTGGAGCGCTACGCCGAGGACTATCCGCTGGGGCCTCACGACCAGCCGCAGAGCATGTGCCCGGCGTTCGGCTCCCTGCGGGTCGGCCTGCGCATGCGCCGCACCGCCACCATCCTGTCCGGCTCGGCCTGCTGTGTGTACGGGCTGACTTTCACCTCTCACTTCTACGGCGCCCGCCGCACCGTGGGCTACGTGCCCTTCAATTCCGAGACCCTGGTTACCGGCCGGCTCTACGAAGACATCAAGGAAGCCGTGGAGAAGATGGCCGACCCGGAGCACTACGACGCTATCGTCGTCACCAACCTGTGCGTGCCCACGGCCTCCGGCGTGCCGCTCCGGCTGCTGCCGAATGAGATCAACGGCGTACGCATCATCGGTATCGACGTGCCGGGTTTCGGTGTGCCGACCCATGCCGAGGCGAAGGACATACTGGCCGGGGCCATGCTGGCCTATGCCCGCGAGGAGGCCGAGCACGGGCCGGTACAGGCACCCCGCGAGGGCGTCGAGGAGCGGCCCACCGTGACGCTGGTGGGCGAGATGTTCCCGGCGGATCCCGTCGGCATCGGCATGATGCTGGAGCCCATGGGTCTGGCCGCAGGGCCGGTGGTACCGACGCGGGAGTGGCGCGAGCTGTATGCGGCGCTCGACTGTGCGGTGGCCGCGGCCATCCACCCGTTCTATACCGCCTCCTTCCGGGAATTCGAGGCGGCCGGACGGCCGATCGTCGGCTCGGCACCCGTCGGCCACGAGGGCACGGCAGCGTGGCTGGAGGCCATCGGGGAGGCCTGCAACGTGCCTGCCGAGCGCATCGCCGCGGCGAAGAACGCGGTGTTGCCGGCGATCCGCGGCGCGCTCGCCGAGGCGCCGATCGACGGCCGCATCACCCTGTCCGGCTACGAGGGCTCCGAGCTGCTGGTGGCCCGGCTGCTGGTGGAGAGCGGCGCCGACGTGCGCTACGTGGGCAGCGCCTGCCCGCGCACCCGCTTCTCCGACGCCGACCGGGAATGGCTGGAGGCCAGCGGCGTGCACGTGCAGTTCCGTGCCTCGCTGGAGCAGGACCTCGCGGCCATGGCCGAGTTCGAGCCCGACCTCGCCATCGGCACCACACCGGTGGTGCAGAAGGCGAAGGAACGGGCGATACCGGGGTTGTACTTCACCAACCTGATCTCGGCCCGGCCGCTGATGGGCCCCGCCGGCGCGGGCTCCCTGGCCCAGGTCGTCAACGCGGCGCTGGCCAACAAGAGCCGCTTCGACGAGATGCGCACGTTCTTCGAGGGCGTGGGCTCCGAACACGCCGCCGGCGTGTGGGAAGAGCAGCCCGCCGAGCGGCCGGAGTTCAAGGAGCGCTATCGGCGCCAGCTCGAGAGGCAGGCGAAGAAGAAGGCGGCGGAGGCGATGGTCTGATGTTGGTTCTCGATATGGATCGGGCAGGCGGCTACTGGGGGTCGGTGTATGTGTTCACCGCCATCAAGGGCCTGCAGGTCATCATCGACGGTCCGGTGGGCTGCGAGAACCTGCCCGTGACCTCCGTGCTGCACTACACCGACGGGCTGCCGCCCCACGAGCTGCCCATCGTGGTTACCGGGCTCGGCGAGGACGAGCTCGGCCAGCACGGCACCGAAGAGGCCATGAAGCGGGCCCATGCCACACTGGATGCGGACCTGCCGGCCGTGGTGGTGACCGGCTCCATCGCGGAGATGATCGGCGGCGGCGTCACGCCCGAGGGCACGAACATCAAGCGCTTTCTGCCGCGCACCATCGACGAGGACCAGTGGCAGAGTGCCAACCGGGCCATGCAGTGGCTGTGGACGGAGTACGGCACGAAACGCATCCGCAAGCCCAGGAAGCGCAAGGAAGGCGAGAAGCCGCTGGTCAATATCATCGGCCCGATCTACGGCTACTTCAACACGGTCTCCGATCTCGCGGAGATCCGCCGGCTGGTCGAGGGCATCGGTGCCGAGATCAACATGGTGTTCCCGCTCGGCAGCCATCTCGCCGACGTGCAGAAGCTCTCCGACGCCGAAGTCAACGTCTGCATGTATCGGGAATTCGGCCGGCTGCTGTGCGAGACACTGGAGCGGCCCTACCTGCAGGCGCCCATCGGCGTGCACTCCACGACCAAGTTCCTGCGCAAGCTGGGCGAGCTGCTGGGGCTCGATCCGGAGCCGTTCATCGAGCGCGAGAAGCACACCACCATCAAGCCGGTGTGGGACCTGTGGCGTTCAGTCACCCAGGACTTCTTCGG
>Ga0102929_1000049_pt1 | contig 54738 bp, 54 predicted proteins | sample SalPonR1_B_D2_MG_FD_78510 | JGI IMG/M metagenome (GOLD analysis project Ga0102929, IMG submission 78510) | Salt pond soil microbial communities from South San Francisco under conditions of wetland restoration - Salt Pond MetaG R1_B_D2_MG | ecosystem: Environmental > Aquatic > Marine > Intertidal... | reverse complement strand
TTGGCCGCGCGGATGAAGCCGGACTGGTCCTGGACGGCGACCACTTCGAGGCCGTCGGGCCGGTCTGCGGTGAGCTCGTCCATGCGCGCGGCCGTGCGCCCGGCGATCTGCACCGTATTGCCGTCGCCTTCCTTGTACACCGCGAGTTCGACCGCCTCGGCCCCGTCCACCCGGGTGATGGCCTCGCGTTCCTTGTAGCCCCGTGTCACCTCCGCGATGTCGCCCAGATACACCGGCCGGCGTTCTCGGATGGCGATCACCGTGCTGGCGAACTCCTCCACGGACTGATACTCGTTGATGGTGCGAACCAGGAATCGCTGGTTGCCCTGTTCCAGGCTGCCGCCGGACAGATTGGTGTTCTCCGCGCGGATACGCCCGGCCACCTCCTCGATGGAGAGGTCCAGCTGGGCGAGCCGCTGCTGGTCCACCAGTATCTCGATCTCCTCTTCCAGCCCGCCGCTGACCTTTACTGCCGCGACGCCCGCCACGTTCTCCAGTGCCGGCTTCAGTTCGTCTTCCGCGAGTCGGCGCAGGCGCTTCAGCTCGCCGGGTGAAAGGACCGCGCTGGCTGCCCCGCCGCCGGCACGGCGCAGAGCGAAGCGCATGATCGGGTCGCTGGCAGGGTCGAAACGCAGCAGCAGGGGCCGGTCGGCTTCCAGCGGCAGCTCCAGCACGTCCAGCTTCTCGCGGACGTCGACGCTGGCCAGATTCATGTCCGTGCCCCAGAGAAACTCGATGGTGACGTCGGACTGGTCCGAGCGGGAGAGCGAGCGCACCTTGCGCACGTTCTTGACGATGCCCACCGCTTCCTCGATGGGCTTGCTGAGGAGGTTTTCCGCCTCCTGGGGCGCGGCGCCCTCCAGCTCCGTGCGCACGGTCAGGGTGGGGTAAGAGAGATCCGGCAGCAGGTTCACGTCCAGGCGGCTGAGGGAGACCGAGCCGAACAGGGCGACGGCCACGAAGAACATCAGCACCGTTACCGGCCGTTCAGTGGCGCGATTCACCAGCCACATGTCATGCTCTCTCCGGGCCGGCGCCGGCTCACAGGCGGTTGCGGCTGGACGCTAGCTCCGCGTTCAGCTGCAGCGCGGTTTCCTCGTTCACGACCACGTTCACCCGCGCACCGTCGCGCAGTCCGGACTGGCCGACCACCACCACCTGCTCGCTCTCCTCGACGCCGGAGACGATCTCCAGATGGTTCTGCCAGGCGATGCCGGTCTCCACGTCGCGGCGCTCGACCACGCCGTCGTGCACCACGTACACCGCCGGACCGGATTCGGTTTCGACCACCGCCGGTCGCGGCACCAGCAGCCGTGCCGGCCGCGAGTCGTAGACGATGTCCAGGCGGCCGAACATGCCCGGTTTCAGCGCTGTGTCCTCCTCGTCCACTTCCACGGTCACCTTGAACGTGCCGGTGCCGGCGTCCACCACCGGGCTGATGCGCTCGACCACGCCGCGGAAGCGTTCGCCGGGCAGGGCGTCGATGCTGATGAACACGGGCTGGTCTGGCTCTATCTTGCCGAATTCCTTCTCGGGCACGTGCAGATAGGAGACAATGGGATCGAGGTCGGTCACCCGGAACATCGGCGTGTTCACCGCAATGGTGTTGCCGATCTTGACCAGGCGTTCGGAGACCACGCCGTCGATGGGTGCGCGGATCTCGGTGTAGCTGTACTCGAGTCGTGCGAGTTCGAACGCCGCCTGCAGCGCGTCGAGTTCGTACTTGAGGTTCTCGAAAGCGCCTGCGGCCAGCAAGCCCTTCTCGTGCAGTTCGGTGTTGCGCCGGTACTCCTGCTGCGCCTTCTCCAGATTGGCCCGCGCCTGCTCCAGCTCGAGGCGCAGACGGTCGCCGTCCAGCCTTGCGAGCACCTCGCCACGCTGCACGGTCTCGCCTTCCTCGGCGAGGATCCCGCGGATCTCCCCGCCCACCTTCGCCACCACCTCCGCCTCGGCGAAGGCCTCCAGGGCGGCGGTGCCCGAGTACACCGCGTAGATGTCGTCGCGGGCGACCGCGGCTACCTCTACGGGTATCGCCGCCCCCTGCGTCTCGTTCTCTTGTTCCGCGGTGCCGGCGGAGGCTCCGGCGCTCGAATCCCCTGAACTGCCGCAGCCGGCCAGGAGCAGTGCGCCCAGCAGCCCGGCAGGAAGCAGGCCCTGTGTTTTCACGTCCCGTGTGTTCATCGGCTTCAATCGTCCTCGCAGAGTCTCAGATGTCGCGCCGGTACATGGGACCGGTCGGCAGTCGAACCGGCGGGAAAGCCGCGGCCCGGTTCATCGCAGGTCTTGTTGCCTCGGTGCGGTCGCCGAAAATCTCGGCCCGTCGCAGTTCGACGAGGGGCCGTACCCGCAGCACCGGGGGCGTTACCGGTGTCGGTGCGCCCGCCGCCGGGCGGTGGGCCGGCGGTGCCGGGAAAAGGGCCGCGGGCCGATCGCGTGCGGCCAGCGCCTGCGCGGCGGCAAGGGCCAGCGCCAGGCCGACGGCGAGGGCGAGCGGGTCGCGGAGTGAGTGTGCCGACATTCTGTGTTACTTCCATGGTCAACTAGTGTTGTACGTAAGTATAACACCTGATGCCCGGCTGACAAGGGGTAGCCCCGATCACGGCCCGCGGAGGCGACTCAGGGGTTGTTCTTGGCGGCCCGCTCGGCGGCGGGCGGGCGCGGCAACGCAAGGAACTGAGCCATGTCGGCGACGATGGAGGCGGCTTCCTTGAGGAGGATATCCGGCTCTTCTTCCTCGTCCAGCGCTTCCACGGACGCGACCGGCTCCAGGCCCAGCGCCTCACGGCGCTCGTTCTCGCGGGCCAGGCGCTCGGCCTGCAGGTGTTCGCGCTCCTCCTTGCGCTCCTCCAGCGAGAGCGACACCGTCGTGCGCTCGCGCATGCTCTGTGCGGCCTCGATGTCCTTCAGCAGGTAGTCGTAGTCCGGGTCGCTCTTCAGCCGCTCGCGGAAGCTCGTGGACAACTGGTCGATGGTGGGATCCAGCGGTTCGCGCGCGTCATAGCGGGTTGCCTGTATCCGGTCCCACGGCAGTGCGGTCTCACGGGTGCTCTCGCCGACCTCCTCGTCATCGATCATGGAGGGCAGGGCGATATCCGGGTCCACGCCCCGGTGCTGGGTGCTGTCGCCGGTGACCCGGTAGTATTTTCCGATGGTGAGCGTCAGCTGTCCGAGGCCCTCGCCGCTGCGGTCGCGCTGGAAGCGGTCCAGGGCATAGAGGTTCTGTACCGAACCCTTGCCGAACGTGCGCTGGCCGATGACCACTCCGCGCTCGTAGTCCTGCACGGCCGCGGCGAAGATCTCCGACGCCGAGGCGCTGAACCGGTTGACCAGCACGGCCAGCGGGCCGTCGTAGGCAACCCCCTTCTTCCACTGGTCGTCGATGACGCTGATGCGCCCGGTGGAGTCGCGCAGCTGGACCACGGGGCCCTGATCGATGAACAGGCCGGACAGCGCGGTGGCCTCGGTGAGATGGCCGCCGCCGTTGTTGCGCAGGTCGACGATGAGTCCGTCGACGCCTTCCTTCTCCAGTTCACCGATCAGGCGCTCGACGTCGCGGGTGGTGCTCGTGAAGTCCTTCTCGCCCTCGCGCTGGGCCTCGTAGTCCCGGTAGAAGCTCGGCACGGTGATCACGCCCACCTGCCAGTCGCGGCCCTCGCGGGGGATGGTGACGATGTCGCTCTTCGCCGCCTGCTCCTCCAGCTTCACCTGGTCGCGCACCAGCGAGAGCATCTCCTCCTCGGCGCCGGGCACGGCGTTGCCCGGCAGTATCTGCAGACGTACGGTGGTGCCCGCCGGTCCGCGGATCAGCTGCACCACGTCGTCCAGGCGCCAGCCGATGACGTCCACCATCTCGCCTTCCGCGCCCTGGCCCACGGCGGTGATGCGGTCGGTAGGCTCGAGCTCGCCGTCGATGGCCGCGGGCCCGCCGGGGATGATGTTCATCACCGTGACGTACTCGTCCTCCATCTGCAGCGAGGCGCCGATACCGAAGTAGGACAGGCTCATCTGGATCTGGTATTCCTCGGAGTTGCGCGGCGAGAGGTAGCTCGAATGGGGGTCCATGGTGCGCGCATAGGAATTCATGAAGGTCGCGAACACGTCGTCGCTGTTGATCTGCTCGAAACGTTTGCGGAATCGCTTGTAGCGCTTCTCGAGGACGTCGCGCACCTCGTCCCAGGGCTTCTCGGTCAACACGAGGCTGAGCGCATCGTTCTTCACGCGTTTGCGCCAGAGTTCGTCCAGCTCGGCCTGATCCGCTGCCCAGGCAGCATCCTCGCGATCGAAGCGGAAGGCCTCCTCCACGCTGAAATCCGGTTCCTCATCGAGCAGTGCCAGGGCATGGCTGATCTGGTGCTCGGCACGCTCGCGGTACACCCGGAAGATCTCGAAGGCGGGCTCCAGCGTATCGTCACGGGAGACGGCGTCATCGAGGCGTTCCCGGTACTGCTCGAACCTCTCGACGTCAGACCGCAGGAAGTAGGAGCGGTTGCCGTCCAGGGCCTCGATGTAGGCGTCGAGGATGCGTCCCGACACCTCGTCGTCGACCTCCGTGCGGCGGTAATGGGAGCGCTCGATGAAATCCGTGACGAGCGTCGCGATCTGCTCGTGCCGTTCGGTGGGCGCCAGCGTCGGATTGCTCTCCGGGGGGACGGCGTCCGCGGCGGCGGATACGAGCCCGCCGGCCCAGACACCGGCCAGCAAGATCGCCGTCGCGAATAAACCATTTCCGATTGTCTTCATCATTCCAGATCCGTCCTCGATTCCGACGCGGCGGCGGCACTTGCACCCAGCCGGGGCAAGGCTAGAATGCCCCGACCCGGTGATCAAGGGCAAACGACACGCCTTCGCAACGCTCGACACGCCCTATGCAGCCACTCACCATAATCACCGGCATCGTCCTCGGCTCGGCGGCCTCCATCAGCCTCGGCCTCGCCGTGGTCATGCTGATCTTCGTCATCCTGGGCGATGAATATCCGCGGCTCGCCGCGGAGTTCCGTCCGCTGGTGGGCAGCTTCGGGCTGTTCCTGGCTATGACAGTCGTGGCGGGAGCAAGTTTCTATGCGCAGCTGAAACGGCTCTGGTGGCGCTGGCCCGCCCAGGCCCTCATGTGGGCGGACGTGGTCTTCACCGGCTGGTTCTACTGGCCCTGAGGTCCCGGGCCGCCCGGCTCAACGGCCTGCTCCAGCGCGAGCTCGTGGGCCCTGACCATAGCGGCCAGCACCGCCAGCTCCAGTTCGCGGCGTGCCGCAGGACCGGCCTCGCCGCGGGTCAGGCGCCCCGCGACCCCGGCCACCCGCCGGGGCACTTCGGCCATGCGGTACCAGGTGCGGTAGTCGTCACGGCGGCGATGGAGTTCCACGGCAAACTCCGACCGGCCGGCGCCCGCCTCGGCCAGCTCGTCGCGCAGCTGCCCGGCGACGGTGCGTTCGAGCGCCGCGACCGCCGCCCGGTAGTCCCGTGGGAGGTTTCCCTGCGTGCCGCTCACGCTCAGAACAGCGCCAGCAGGGAGCGGCGCGAGCCGTCGCGTTTGCGCTCGCTGCTCCGGCGCCGGCGCATGCGCGAGTGCAGCTCGCGGCGTCGGCTGCGCAGCCATTCCTCGCGGGTGACCGGGTCCTCGCTGTTCCTGCCCTGGCGCGCTTCCTCGCGCACGCGAAAGTCGCAGAAATCCTGGTAGGCGTCGATCTCGTGGCGTAACTCGCGCACGACCAGCTCCACCATGATGGCGTCGTCCAGGAATCCGAGCCCGGGGATGTCGTCGGGGATGAGATCCTCGGGCTCGGCGAAGTAGGCCAGGGCGTTGATCACCCGCCGCCTCTCGTCGTCCGGGAGCTTCCACTCGCCGTCGCGCAGCATATCCGTGAGCACACGCAGCTTGTCGAGCCGCTGCCGGATGTAGGCAGGGACGTTGTCTCCGCTGACCTGGCCGAGCAGGTTGTCGGCCGCGGCGACGATCTCCTCATCGGTGGCCCCGCCGGCGGCCCGGCGCGCCTCTTTCATGATCAGGCGGAAGTGATCGAGATCCGATTCCTCGAGATCGATGCTGATGCGCAGCGTCATGATCCTTCTCCTCGGCGGGTAGCGGCGAGCCTACGCGGGGGGCATGGCGCGGTCAATTCCGCCGGCGTGTACCCGCGCGTCGTTTCTGGTATACCGTGCGGCTCGGGTCCACGGCCGCTCGCCGGCGGCCGGCAACGGAACAGGAGTCAGCATGAACATCGTTGTGCGCCGGTTAACACGTCGGGCGGCTGCGGCCGCGATGGCAGTTCTTATTGGCACTTTCACTGCGGCCTGCGGTGGGCAAGCGCCGGACGAGGGCCCGCCGGCGGCCGAGCCGTCGGCAGCCGCGGCCGCGGCTGCGGCCGGCGCGGATGCAGCCGCCGGGGATGCCTTTGCCGCCATCGACGCCGCGGATTTCGCCGAACACGTCGAGGTGCTCGCATCGGACGAGTTCCAGGGCCGGGCGCCGGGGGGCGAGGGCGAGCGCAACACGGTCGACTACCTCACCGCCGAATTCCGCGCGGCCGGCCTGCAGCCGGCCAACGGCGAGCGCTATCGGCAGACCGTTCCGCTGGTCTCCGTCACGGCCGAAGAGGTAACGCCGCTGGAAATCGGCGGCGGCGACGAGACGCTGTCGTTCCGCTACCAGCAGGAGATGATGGTGTGGACCAAGCGCTACGAGGAAGCCGAGTCGCTGGCCGACAGCGAGATGGTGTTCGTCGGTTACGGCATCGTTGCGCCGGAATACGACTGGAACGACTACGAGGGTCTGGACGTCGAGGGCAAGACGGTGGTGATGCTGGTGAACGATCCCGGCTTCGCCAGCGGCGACCCGGAACTGTTCAACGGCCGCGCCATGACCTATTACGGCCGCTGGACCTACAAGTACGAAGAGGCGGCGCGGCAGGGGGCGGCCGGCGCGCTGATCGTCCACGAGACCGAGGCGGCCGGCTATCCGTGGCTGGTGGTGAGCGGCAGCTGGAGCGGAGAGCAGTTCGGCCTGGACCTCGGCGACGGGGCGCCGCCGCGGGTGGCCATCGAGGGCTGGCTCACCGGCGAGGCGGCTCGCTCCGTCTTCTCGGCGGCGGGTGTGGATTTCGACGAGGCGGTGAGCGCGGCCGCAGCCCGGGACTTCGAGGCGCAGCCGCTGGGGCTGCAGGCGAGCGTTGCCGTCGAGAACAGTCTCGCCAGCATGGAATCTCCCAACGTGGTCGGCATGCTGCCGGGCGCCGAGCACCCCGACGAGTACATCGTGTACACCGCACACTGGGACCATCTGGGCGTGGCCCGCTCCGTGCTCGAGGACCGCATCTACAACGGCGCCGTGGACAACGCGACTGGAGTGGCCGGCATGCTGGAGATCGCCGAGGCCTTCGCCGCCCTGGAGCCCGGACCGGCGCGCAGCGTGGTATTCCTGGCCGTGACGGCGGAGGAGTCGGGGCTGCTCGGTTCCGCCTGGTACGCCAGCCACCCGCTGTTTCCGCTGGAACGCACCGTGGCCAACATCAACCTGGACGCCATGTCGCTGGTGGGCCCGAGCCACGACATCACGGTGATCGGTTACGGCAATTCCGAGCTGGACGACTATGCGGCCCGGGCGGCCCGGGCTCAGGGGCGCCACCTGGAGCGCGAGCCCACGCCGGAGAAGGGGTTCTTCTACCGCTCGGACCACTTCAGTTTCGCCAAGCGCGGCGTGCCCGCACTCTATCTGCGCGGCGGCGTGGACCACCGCGAGAAGGGCATGGAGTACGGTCTCGCCTGGAACCGCGCCTGGGTCAGCGAGCATTACCACAAGGTGAGCGACGAATACCGCGAGGACTGGGATCTGCGCGGCGTGGTGGAGGACGTCGAGCTGCTGTTCGCGGTGGGCCGGGCGCTCGCAGGAACCCGCGACTGGCCGAACTGGGCCGAGGGCAACGAGTTTCGCGCGACCCGGGACGCCTCCGCCGCGGCCCGGGACGGCCGCTGAGGCCCGACTAGCGGCGGTAGATGGAAGCGGCCAGGTAGGTGGGGCCGGGGGGCGTGTCTTCCGGTCCGGTCTCCGGGTCGTTCCGGTCCGTCGGGGCGTCCTTGGTCCGGGCGATGTTCAATCCGGCGATGCCCTCACTCGAGACGCCCAGGAACACTGCGAACGCGCGGGTCTCCCAAAAGGTCAGCAGGCGCAGACCGTCGAGTTCCTGCAGCCGGGTGACGAGCGCTGCCCTGTCCCGATAGTCCATCGGGGCGATGCCCCGGCCCGCATCGCCGTCGGCCGCCCGGGCGGAGAGCGCCGCCGGCGCGGCGGTGTGGCGGAAGCGACGCGGCAGGAGTGCGTATCCCAGCGTGGCCGTGGCGCTGTCAGAGCGGGCGATCGTCTCGCCTGCGGCCGCAGGGAACGCTGCGGTGGCAGGTACCGCGGCGGCAGGCGGGCCCGCCGTCCCTTCGGCCAGCGCGCTGCCGGCCAGCAGCAACGTCAGCAGCCAGGCCGCCGGGCGGATCAGTGGCGTGTTCATCGGCAGCACCCTCCGTGGTCAACAGGGACCGCGGAGGGCAGTCTGTCACCGGCAGCGGGCCGGTAACGAGGAAGCAGGTCACAACCCGGATTTAAATCAATGAGTTATGTAAAGGGCCGGGCGCGTGCCGGCATTCAGGGCTGACCGTCCCGGCGCCAGGAATCGGAGTGGTCGTAGGGATCGAAGGCGTCGTCCTCGTCGATCGACAGGGACGGATCGTCCAGCAGCTGCAGTACCTCGTCGCGGCCGTCGGCGGGAATCTCGCCGAGGTAGACGTTCTTGCCGTTGCCGTTGGAGAGTATGCGGGCGCCCGCGGGCAAGTGATCGACGCGCAGCGGCGGCGCGTCTTCCTGGCGCGGCGGCTGCCGGCGCTCGCGCGCGCGCTGCTCGGCGAGCATCCGGTTCAGTACCGGTCTGGGTTCGCGGCCGGGCGCGTCGGCCCGCTGCGGCCCGAATCGCTCGAGCAGGCGTTCTCCCAGCAGTTTCTTGAGGTAGGACGTCATTGTGCGTCTGTTGTTCTCCCTGCGCCGCCGGCAACGGGTCGGCTGACACCTGAATTATGCGGACCGGCCTCCAGCCTGCATCCTGAAGTTTACATAATTTTGTCAAATTACCCGTCAATGCACTGATTTTTTGAGAGTTCTGTGACTCGTTTCACGGTTTCGGCATCCGCTCGACCAGGGCTCACGCGGGCTTGCCGCTGCGCGGCCGGCGGACGCCGCGCCAGGTGAGACGGGCAGCCGTCAGCACCAGCCAGGGGCTGAGCACGAGAAACCAGGTGCCCCCGTTGCCGTCAGCGAGCGCGGCCCAGATCTCGCCGTAGAAGCCCGCCGGACCACCCGGGTAATCCCCGAAAATCAGGAATCCCACGCCGTAGACGGCCGCCGGCAGCACCAGTATGCCGGCCAGCAGGAGACCCAAGGCGAGCAGCAACTCGCGTTTCAGGATGCGTCCGATGTCGTTTTTTTCGTCTGGCATTGCGAGAATCCGCTGGGGCACGCGGGGATGCTCGGTGACTTGCCGGGCGGAATCAAGCCCCGCGGCGACGCACAGCAACGAGGTATCCGGCATGCCGGCGAACGGCGGCGAAGACGAACTGTGGATCTTCGGCTACGGCTCCCTGGTATGGCGGCCGGACTTTCCACATGGCGAGGCGGTGCCGGCCTGGAGCCACGGCCAGGCGCGGCGTTTCTGGCAGGCCTCCACCGACCACCGCGGCACCCCGGCCCGGCCGGGCCGGGTCGCGACCCTCGCGCCGCAGACCGGTGCTCGCTGCCGGGGCGTCGCCTACCGGATCCGTGCCGCCTCCCGGGCCGAGGTGATCGCCTATCTCGACCATCGCGAAAAGAACGGCTACCTGAGGCGGACCCTTGCCGTGGAACTCGACGACGGGCGCCGGGGCGAGGCCATCACCTATGTGGCCGATCCGGCCGGGGAGCATTTTCTGGGCCCGGCGCCGCTGGTGGATATGGCGCGCCAGATTCGCACGAGCACGGGCCCCAGCGGACCCAATACGGAATACGTGCTCCGCCTCGCCGAGGCGCTGCGCGTGCTGGCGGCGCCCGCTGAAGAGGAGGTCTTTGCCCTGGAGGAGCTGTTGCGGTCGGCAGTGCCGGAGCCGGGATCGCCCTCAGGGCCTTAGACGCTCGCGCTGGCGACGGCGCCAGATACGGGCGCCGAGATGCAGGCAGCAGCCGGCGAACAGCAGGTAGTAGGGCACCACCCAGTACCAGGCACTGATGTAGAGGGTGGCGAAAAGGGCCAGGAAGCCTGCCGTTATGTAGAAATAGGGCAGTGCCTCGTAGAGTAGTGTGGGCAGCCATATGCGGCGTCCCGCCAGCGAGCGGCTGCGCTCGCGCAGTGTGGCCGACTCCGTCGCCCGTGCTTCCCTGCTGCCCATCAGTCGCGTATCCGTCCGGCCGGTGCGGCCGAGCAATGCAGCCGAGGCTAGCGCAGCGCGAGAGGCCGGTCCGTGATCGGGCTCACAATCACGAGTCCGCGCCGGGTTGCCGGCCCGCCTCGCGCGTGGTTTCGCGTGTGGTCTCCTGATAACGGAACCGGCTGTCGCCGATTACCAGCCTGTCGCCGGGGCTCAGGTCCGCGCGGGGAGTGCGTCTGCCATTCACGTAGATTCCGTTCTTGCTGCCCAGATCGACGACGTGCACCCGGTCCGGCTCGTTGATGATGGCGGCGTGAAAGCGGCTGACGAACGGCGTCTGCAGCTGGATGTCGTTGCCGGCGGTGCGCCCGATGGTGATACGCTCCCGGAACAGGGGATAGCGGATGTCCTGGCCGTTGATCTCGGCCACCAGCGAACGTCCGATGCGCCCCTGTTCGCCGACCGGCTCGGTTTCCGCCGTCATGCTCCGCGCCATGCGGGCATCGAGATTCTCCATCGACGCTTCGAGGTCGCCCAGCCGGGTCACCTGGCCGCGCAGTTGTTCGAGTTCGGCGGACAGCTCGCCGTTGTGGCCCAGTGCAGTGGTCAGCTCCGCGCGCGTCTCGTGCAGCTCGCGGCGCAGCGACTCGATCGTGTCGGCGTCGGCCCCCGCCCGGGTCTCACGCTCGGCCAGCCGGCCCTTCAGCTCTTCCGTGCGGCCCTCCATCTGCTCGAGCCGTGACCGGGTCTTCTCCAGTTCCTGGTCCCGCTCGCAGAGCTCGTGCCAGACCTGTTTGAGTTCGCTAGCCCGCTCCGCCACGTCATCGGCGGCTTCGGTCCGCAGCCGTTGCGCTTCGGCGGCGGCGGTGCGTGCCTCTTGCAGCGCCGTGCGCAGTGCCTCCGCCTCGCGCCGGCGCTCTTCGGTGTCTGCCTCCAGCCGGACGATCGTCGCGTCGCGCTCGTCGAGCCGGAGCCCGAGTTCGGCGGCGGCGTGGCGCATATCGGCAAGGGCGCCGGAGAGCTCCTCGGCCTGCTGGCGCCAGCCGTCGCTCTGCGCAAGCCGGGCTTGCGTTTCGGCGGCGGCGGACTCCAGCCCGCGTTGCTGCGTATCCTGGCGTTCGAGGCGCTGGCGCAGGGCATGGTTGTCGCGCTGCACGCGCGACAGTTCGCGGTCCAGTGCGCAGGCCGATGCTTCCCTGCGCACGAGCCGCCGCCCCAGGCGCTTCGATTCCCGCCGTGCCCGAGCGGTCTCGCGCCGGCTACGGGCCAGCAGTGAGAGGCCGGACCGCAGGTGCGAGTCTTCCCGTTCGGCATCGGCCAGGGCCTGCTGCAGCCGCCCCGTCTCCTGCCTGGCGCGCGCCAGTTCGGATTCGAGCCGCCTGCGTTCGTCCTCGGAGTCGGCCAGATGCCGTTCGCCGGTGGTCACGGCCTCGTTCAGGGCAGCGCCACGCTCGGCGGCATCGTCAAGCTGCTCCTGCTGGGCGGCGATGCGCTCCCGGGCGGCATCCAGTTCCTGGCGCAGCGCCGCCGCGATGCTCTCCCGGCCGGCCAGTTCCTGCTCAACCTCGCCCCAGCGCGTCTGCATCTGCGCGAGCCGGTCCTCGAGCGAGCGGATGTGCTCGCCGCGCTCCTCCAGGTCGGACTGCAGGGAGAGGATCTTCTCTTCCCGACTGATCGTGCCCGGGTCGAGTTCGTGCAGCTCGTCGGTGCCTTCATCGGCGCCGGCGCCCAGTACACGCAGCTCGTCGGTCGGGTCGTCGTCCACCAGAGCATCGATCTTGTTGTTACTTTCCGATGCCATGGAAAAAGTCTAGCACGACCGCGGCGAGCGGGCGCGGGCGGTGCAGCCGGACCCCGACGCGCAGGCGGGGCGGGTCTTCAGTCGGCGGGTACGGTGCGGCCTTCCGCCCAGCGCCGGAGGCGTTCGATGCGTTCGGCCATCACCACAGAGAGCGGCCGGGTGGCCTCGATCTCGGCGAGTACGTCCGCGGTGTCCAGCGTCCGGTCGGAGCCGTGCACCGTGTAGAGGGCGGCGACGACGGCCTGTTCGATCTCGGCGCCGGAGAAACCGTGGCTGGCCTCGGCCAGCGCGGCGACGTCGAAGATACCCGGGTCGAGATCCCGGGCCGCGAACTGCAGGGCGAAGATCTCTCCACGGACGTCCGGGCCGGGCAGGTCGACGAAGAAAATTTCGTCGAAGCGGCCCTTGCGCACCAGCTCCGGCGGCAGCTCGTCGATCTCGTTGGCGGTGGCCACCACGAACACCTGCTCGCGTTTCTCCGCCATCCAGGTCAGGAACGTCGCGAGTACGCGCCGGCTGGTCCCCGTGTTGTCGTTGCCGCCGGCGAGTCCCTTCTCCAGCTCGTCGATCCACAGTACGCACGGTGACATGACCTCGGCCGTGCGCAGCGCTTCGCGCAGGTTGCGCTCGGTTTCGCCATGATACTTGTCGTACAGCGCGCCGAAGTCCAGGCGCAGGAGCGGGATGCCGTAGACGCCGGCGGTGGCCTTGGCGGCCAGGCTCTTGCCGCAACCCTGCACGCCGATCAGCAGCAGACCCCGGGGAAGGTCCAGATGACGGCTCTCGCCCGGTTTCAGGAATGCGCCGCGGCGCCGTTCCAGCCAACTCTTCAGCCGGGCGAGTCCGCCCACCGCGGCGAAGTCTGCCGTCTCGTATTCGTAGGACAGCACTCCGCCCCGATTCAGGAGCTCGTACTTCGCCCGCATGACCTCGGGGATGTCGGCGGCCGAGATGGCGCCGTCGTGGAAAATGGCATTGCGCGCCAGGCGCTGCGTATCGGCCGCCGTGAGCCCGCTGAGATTGCGGATCAACAGCTCGAATGCCTGGCGGTCCGTCCGCACGGGCCGACCCGCATTGCCCTCGGCCCATTCCCGGGCGACCGCGCGCACGATCTCTTCGCGCCGCTCCGGGGACGGCATGCTCAGCTCGAGCCGCGCGGAGAAGCGCTCGATCTCGGCCGGCAGGCTGATGCGATGGCTGATCAGCACCAGGTGCCGGTTGGTGTTGCGCAAACCGATGCAGATGTCCTTGATCAGCCGGATGTTGACCGGGTCCTCCAGATAGGGATGAAAGTCCAGCAGGACGTACAGGCCCGGCTTCTCCACCGCGCGGATGTGGCGCAATACGTCCGTCGGCTGGCTGTTGTGCAGCTGAGGCTCGAGTTCGATGTCCAGGCGCTGCAGCCCGTCGGTGATCGTCCAGCGGTACAGCGGCCGGTAGTCGCCGCCGGTGAGGTTCACGTCGCGCAGCAGGTCGAGCACCCGGTTTTCCTCGTGGCTCTCCACCACGATGATCGGTACCCGGGAGTTCAGTATCAGGCTGAGATCCTTGCGTTCGTCCATCTTCGGCCGCTGCCCGCCTCGTGCTCGCCAATCTGCCGCGACATGCTAGACGATCCGGCGCCGGCGGTGCTTGCGCCAGGTCACGTCACGGCAATCCGCCGCCGGCTGTTAGAATCGGCTGCGTCATGATCTGCCCTCCCGTGCCGCCCATGAACACCTTGCTGTCGGCCGCTGCTCTCGTGCTGGCCGCCTGGCCGCCGCTGGCGGCGGCGCCGCTCACCGAGCAATCCCTGCTGGAATGGGAATACGCGGGCAGTCCCCGCTACGCGCCCGACGGCAGCCGGCTCGTCTACACCCGCTTCGCCGCCGATGCCGGATCCGATCACTACCAGGCCGACCTCTGGCTGATCGGAGACGCGGGCGAGCGCCGCCTGACGGCAGACGCGGCGGCCGATTACGCGCCGGCCTGGTCGCCGGACGGCGGCAGGCTGGCGTTCCTGTCCCGCCGGGATGGAAACCCGCAGGTCCATGTACTGCGTGCCGGGGGCGGCGACGCCGTGCAGGTGACCGCCGTGGAAGGCGGCGTGCGCGCCTTCGCCTGGGCGCCGGACAGCCGCCGCATCGCCATTCTGGCGCGGCCGGCCGCCGAGCCCGACCAGGACGCGGCCTATGTCACCGACCGACTGCTCACTCGCCGGGACGGCCGGGAGGGCTACCGGCGGCCGGCCGCCGCACAGCTCGCGGTGGTATCCGTGGAGCGGCCGCGCGGGGAACCGTTGTGGCTCACCGCGCACGAGTTCGGCGCCGGGGTGCCGGCCTGGAGCGGCGACGGCAGCACGATCTACTTCAGCGCCGCCCTGGATTCGGAACAGGCGCTGGCGCTGGGCGACACGGAACTCTACGCGGTGGCCGCCGATGGTAGCGGCACGGTCCGGGCCGTCACCGAGCGCTACGGCCCGGACGACGACCCGTTGCCATCGCCGGATGGCAGCTGGATTGCCTGGACCGGCTTCGACGACGAGGAGCCGCCGGTGAGTTATCGGCCGGACGAGCTCTGGGTGATGCGCCCGGACGGCAGCGAGCGGCGCAACCTCACGGCGGAGTGGCCGGCCGGGGTCGCCGACACGATGGCCGGCGACGTCAACCCGCCGTTCGGCCCGGCCCGCCGGCTCGCCTGGTCGCCGGATAGCGCCAGTCTCTACTTCACGTCCGCAGTCGAGGGCCGCGTGCAGCTCATGCGGGCAGGGGTGGCGGATGCGGTCGTCACGCCGATCACCGATTTCGACGAGGGCGATATCCGCGAGTTCGACGTAGCGGCCGACGGGCGCATCGCCGCCGTGTACAGCCGGCCGGACTTCCCGCCTCAGATCGTGACCTTCCCGCCGGAGCGGGCGCTGCGCGGCGGCTGGCGCCAGCGCACCTCGCTGAACGCCGTGTTCCTCGAGTACCCGCGCTTCGCGGAGTACGAGGAACTCCGGGTCGGCTCCTTCGACGGCACCCCCATCCAGGCCTGGCTGATCAAGCCGCCGCGCTTCGACATGCGCAAGCGCCATCCGCTGATCCTCTACATCCACGGCGGACCGCACTCGATGTACGGGACCAACTTCTTCCACGAGTTCCAGGTGCTGGCCTCGGCGGGCTATTTCGTGCTGATCGCGAACCCCCGTGGCAGTACGGGCTACGGCGAGGTCTTCGGCAACGTCATCCAGTACCGCTACCCCGGCGACGACTTCCGCGACCTGATGGCCGTGGTGGATGCGGTGGCGGGGCGTGAATACATCGATGCCGGACGCCTCGGCGTGGCCGGGGGCAGCGGCGGCGGACTGTTGACCGCCTGGGTGGTGGGGCAGACGGAGCGCTTCCGGGCCGCCTCGGCACATCGTTCGGTGACCAACTGGCTGAGCTTCGTCGGCACCAGCGACATCAATCACTACGCGTCCGCGCGCTGGTTCCGGGACTACCCCTGGCGCGACCCGGACGACTACCTGGCGCGTTCGCCCCTGATGCTGGTGGACCGGGTCACGACGCCGGTGCAGATCATCCACAGCGACCAGGATTTCCGCACGCCGCTGGAGCAGGGTCTGCAGTACTACACCGCCCTGAAACAGCTCGGCAAGCCGGCGGAACTGGTGGTCATCCCCGGCGAAAGCCACGGCTTGTCCAGGGACGGGGCGCCGTCGCAGCGGGTGGAGCGCCTGCGGCTCATCCTCGACTGGTTCGAACGCCACCTGGGCGGCGGCGAGGGGAGCCGCCAGGGCGGACGAGGCGGCGGGGGCTAGTCCAGCGCCGCGCGGAACTCCTTCGAGGTGAGCAGGCGGGAAGGGGCACCGATCACTGCCGCGGCCGCTGCGCGCAACTCCTCGAGGTCCAGGCGGCCGTCGCCCGCGGCGAGGCGCCGCAGCACGTCGTCCAGGCTGGCGTCTGCGCCGGTCCGCTCGCGGATCTCCCGGTCGAGTGCGCGGAAGATGCCGGCCGCCCTGGCAGTGGTTGCGCCGGTCGAATGGCGACGGCGCAGGCCGCTGGATTCCTTGCCCCACCGGGCCAGGTCCGCCAGCGTCTCGCGGCTGCGCTTCGGCGTCACCGTGCCCGTGCGGCGCAGGATCTCCACGCTGTAATACTCGGCCAGCCCCTCCAGTATCCAGTCGTCGCCCTGCACGGTGTCGCGGCCCAGAGCAATGTGCATGAGTTCGTGCAGCAGGGTACTGGTGCCGTTCTCGCTGATGAGCGGCCGGCCGGCGTGGACATAGAGCGAGTCCGGTGCGGACAGCGCCCCGCGCCACATGGGATCGCCGGCGGAAACCACGGTCAGGCGAACGGGAAAGGCGGGGACCAGGCGTACCACCTCGGGCAGCGTCCAGTTGAGCAGTGCCAGCACGTCCACGCGGCGTATGCCCTGATCCACGGGTCCCGCCACCGTGACCCGCACTCCCGCGATGGTGTCCCGGCGCACACCGAGGTTGCCGGCCGCCATCCAGCCGGTGGGCCGGTCGAAACGCCGCGCCGGGTTGGCCACGACGAAGCGGCCTTCCTGTTCGGGATACGCAGTGACCACCGACCACCCGCCGGGCGCGTCGATATCAAGCGTAGTCCTCGAGACGGCGCCTTTCAGGGTGCGGGTCGCGGCGGCCGGGAAGGCGTCCTCGCCGCGAAAGACGGCCCAGTCGGCCCCGAGCCGAGCGTCGTAGGCATCGCCGCGGGCATGGACCAGAGCCACCCGCCAGCGCAGGGTGCCGCCGCTCTTCGGCGGGCGCCAGACGAGTTTGCCGTCTCGCCGCTGTATTTCACCGTCGCCCGTGAACGCCGTCCAGCGCCGCCCGGAGAGGCTGAAGCGGGCCTCGCGGAGCAGGTGGCGCGATTGTTCGAGGGTGACGGAGGCGACTGCCACCCCCCGCAACGGCTCGAGTGCCAGTTCGTAGTGCAGCCGATAGGTGAGTTCCTCCGGCGCCGGGGCGGCGGCCGCCTCGCCGGCGACGCGGCAGGCGCCCAGTGCGAGGCAGGCGAACAGTGTGAGGCAGGTGCGGCGCATTCTGAGTATTATGCGGTAAACGGTGGTAGTGCACAGGGCAGCCGGCGCAGCCGTGCCCCGCCGCCGCGGCCGGGCAATCCCGCCGGGCCGGGGGCGCCGTTTTGCCAGAAGGAGAAGAAAATGAGCGTAGCGAGAGTCACCGAGATCACGGCCGCATCCGACAAGAACTTCGAGGATGCGATCGAGAAGGGCATAACGCGGGCGAACGAGACCCTGGACAACGTCGAGGGTGCCTGGATACAGGACATGAAGGTGGTCTGCGATAACGGCAAGATCAAGGAATACCGCGTCAACATGAAGGTTACCTTCGTCCTGAAGGGGTGAGTACGCTCCGTTGACCCATGACCGCCGGTTCCGTTCACCGGGTGCGGCGCAGCAAGGAGAAAGAAATGGATCTATTGGGTTTCGCCAAGGACATCGGACGCCGCATCTTCAACAAGGACGAGGAGGCCGAGGAGAAGATCGAGGAGTTGATCCTGCAGAACAATCCCGGCGTCCGTAATCTCGGGGTGGAGTTCGACCAGGGCATCGTCGGGCTGTCCGGCGAGTGCGAATCCGGAGCCGCCATGCAGAAGTGCGTGCTGCTCGCGGGCAACGTCGAGGGTGTGACCGACGTCTACGCCAACAAGATGACGATCCGGCCGCCGGAACGAGGCGCAGAGGAAGCGGCCGAGGCGGCCGAGGACCCGGTGGAGTTCTACACCATCCGGTCCGGCGACACGCTCGGCAAGATCGCCAGACAATACTACGGGGATGCGATGCAATACCCGCGGCTCTTCGAGGCGAACCGGGAGGTGATCGAGGACCCCGACAAAATCTATCCGGGCCAGCGTATCCGCATACCGCTCGGCTGAGCGCGTGCGGCCGGCGCTTCTAACGGGCCCTGCGGGGCCCGTTTTTCATTGCGGGCGGCGGAAGCGGTAATGGCCCACCAGCCACTGGCGGCCGTCGCCGTAACCGAACAGCTCGGCGCAGGCCATGTAGAAGATACGCCAGCGCTGCAGCCAGATGCGCGCCTCGCGCTCGTCGAGGTCCTCGCCCAGGATGGCCAGCGCTTCCTCCCGGCGGGCGTCGAGCTTCTCCAGCCAGGCGTTGCAGGTGCGCTCGTAATGGCGGCCGCCCACCAGCCAGCGCTCCTCCAGGCGAAGCTCCTGCTGGAAGTGCAGCAGGGTGTCAGCCGAGGGCATGATGCCGCCGGTAAAGAAATGCCGCGCCATCCAGTTGGACTCGTCCTCGGCCTCGAATGGGTAGAGCAACTCGCGATGGCAGAAATGGTGGACGAACAGCTGCCCGCCGGGACGCAGCCACCCGGCCACCCGCCGCATGAGCTCCCGGTAGTTGCTCATGTGCTCGAACATTTCCACGGAGACGACCCGGTCGTAGGTATCTCCGGCCTCGAATTCGCGCATGTCGGCGGTGATCACGTCGAGGTTTGCGAGGCCGCGTTCGCGGGCGAGGGCCAGTATGGTCTGGCGCTGGGGCGCGGAGTTGGAGACGCAGAGAATCTCCGCCTTCGGCAGGTGCTCGGCCATCCACAGCGACAGTGAGCCCCAGCCGCAGCCGAGTTCCAGAATGCGCTGGCCGTCTTCCAGGCGGGCGCGCTCGACGGTGAGGGCGAGCATGCGCGCCTCGGAGTCGTCCAGGGTATTCGTGGACGCGTCCCAGTAGCCGCAGCTGTACTTGCGGTGCCGGCCCAGGCAGAGGCGGAAGAATTCCGGCGGCACCTCGTAGTGCTGCTCGTTGGCGGCGTCGGTGTGCACCGCCACCGGGCCCTCCGAGAGTTCCGCGATACGCAGCCGGAAGCGCGCATCCTGAGCATCGGCGTCCGTCAGGCGCTCCTTCGCCAGTTGCCGGGCGAGGCGCTGACGGATTCCCGCGCGGATGAGGGTGTCGGGCACGCGGCCACGCTCCGCCCACTCGATCGGCCCAGCCATCAGGCGGCCTCGTCGGCGCGGCGCAGCAGCGCGGGCAGCGGAGCCGCGTGGGCGATCCAGACCAGCAGCGGCGTCGCCGCGGCCCAGACCGCGCCCAGGATGACAAGCCCGGCCTCGCCCGGGAAGACGGCCGCGCCCAGCTTCGTGCCCGCGGTGAATGACAGCGGCTGACCGACGGCACCGAACAGCGCGGCCAGCCGGTAGCGGCCCTGCAGCCAGCGCAGGCAGCCGCGCAGGGTCAGTGCGAACACCACCCACAGCGTCAGTATCCAGGCTGGCGCCAGCGGACCCCAGGGCGTGGCGTACTCGAGTACTCCCAGCGCGACGAAGCTGCCGTCGACCAGCAGGCCCAGAGACAGGGCGGCGAGGCACAGCACCAGCAGGCGGCCCCGGGAGTGCTGGCGGGAGAATTCCCAGACGAGAAACGCGCCGGCGAGCAGCATGCCGGGCCAGACGATGCCGTTGGCGGCGCCCACAACCAGCGCGAACCAGCAAGCGTTGAAAAACAGGAAATTGATCAGCACGAGGCGACTTCCGGGTTCATCCGTTGACCGCACTGCTGTTCGGCGCAGGCGATCTTCCGGATGCAGTCGTCAGGCTCAGCCGGTAGTCCCGGTGTCGGCGATGAAGCTGCGCAGGCGGCCCGCAAGATTCTTGCAGGCCGCGGTCTTGGTGCGCGCGATGAGCGGCACTGGGATGACGATGGCGGGCAGATAAGAGGTGCCGGAGACGTCCGCCTTGACCGAGCCCGCCGACTTCAGCTCCTTCAGGTCCCAGATGGAAGCTTCGTAGTTGGCCTCGTTCTCCCACCAGGCGAAGCCGAAACAACCGCCGCCGCCCGGGCCTGCCGCGCAGGACAGGCTGCCGCCTCCGCCGGTGCGCTCGGTGTCGCCGTCGAGCCAGACGATGTAGCGCACGCCGCTGTCGCGGATGCGGTCACGGACGCCGGGACGCTGCATGAAGCGCTGCAGCGCCTTGGTTTCGGCGGGTGCGGTGCGGGGCTCGAGCCACGGGAACAGCGCATCGACGAACTGCTCGTCCGGCATCACGGCCAGGCCCGTGCGGCCGTTGCCCAGCTCGTCGCCCACGCAGTCGGTGAATCCGCGTTCCGTCTCGTTGCCCAGGTGATAACTGCGCGCCATCACCACCACCGCCTCGCCGTCCATGATGCCGGTGGCTGCGCTCTTCTCCTGCTCCAGCCGGGCCGTCACGCATCCGCCGAGCAGGACGGCCATGCCCGCAATGCCCAGTACCAGCGTGCGGCACGGGCCCGTGGATACGGCCGCGTTTCTCCTAGCCTCGGTCATCGGTGAAGTCCCCCCGGGCGGTATTGCCCGTGTTGGCTGCCACGTCCGCCGGCTCTTCGGCCGCCGGCTGCTTGTCCGTGCGCGCGTTCAGGCGCTCCTCCGCCTCCTCGCCGCCGCCGGCGGGGACGGCATTCCCGCCCGGGTCGCCGAGCCCGGTCTCACGGGCGAAGCGCAGGCCGATCATGGCGGCGGCATCCCGCATGGCGAGCACCGCCGCGCGGGCCAGCGACTCGTCCGCGCTGAACATGCCCTCGGAACCCGCCTTGCCGTAGGCCGCGATGGGCCAGTTCGAGATCTCGGTGCCCGCGGCGTCGAAGATGCGCAGACGGTAGCGGATCCAGATGGTGTAGGCGTCCGACCGGCTCTGGGCGGGCAGGGCGAATTCGAACGCCTCGATGCTCGCCTCGATGAGGGCGTCGGCGCCCACGGTCTCGGCGCCCGTCTCCGCATCCACCTCCACGACCTCGCTGAACATCGACCCGAACAGGTGGCGGAAAGCGAGCTTGTTCGCCTCGCCCAGGTTAATGGTCCATTTCTGCCGCCCCAGCACCTCCTCCTCGTGGACGTAGTTCGACATCTCCGGCGAGTAGCGCACGGCGACCTTCAACGGCAGCTGGTTCAGCAGGGGATCGGGCAGGGTCGGGTTTCTGAGCGCGACCTGATTCGAGCAGCCCGCTATTGCAAGGGCCGTCAGTACGACTGCGACGGTGGCGGAGAGTCTCCCGGTCAACTGATGCTCCACCGGCCGAAAGGCCGGAGAATCCCGTACGGTCGGGCAACATGATTTGTTTGTGGACTCGCGCCGTCACCCGAAGTTTCATCCCTGACCGGCGCGAGTGGCGCACGCTTCGACTCTAGACGCAGTCCCGCCGTCATGCAAGCGGACCCCGCGGCGGGCGCACGGCGCCTCAGAGCCGCGCACGAATGGCCCGCAGCAGGCCGCCGACCACCGGCAGGTGTTCGTAGAATCCGCCGGCGGAGTCCCAGAAGTCCTGGTGCACCACCACGCGGCCCTCTTCGTCGAAGCGGAAGTGGGTGACGCCCCAGGAAACCAGCGGCTCGCCGCCGGCCAGCGCGCCTATGCGCATGGTCATGCGCCAGCGGAAGTAGAAATCGTCGCCGCTGCGGCTGATGTCGTGGAACACCACCTGCACCGAGCCGGCGTTGCGGGCCGTCTCCAGGAAATACTGCCCGATGGCGTCGGCGCCGCGCAGGGTTTTCAGCGTGTCGTTGAAGAAGGCGTCCGCGGCATAGACGTCTGCGGCCATGCGCTGCACCCGCTCCGGGGTGAGGTCGGCGAAGAACTCCCGCACCCGTTCGACGGCCGCGGCCTCCGCCTCGCTGTCCGGAGCCGGTCCGAGCCCCTCCGTGCGGGCCAGCGCGGCCTCATAGGCCGCCACCTGATCGGCGGCCGAATTCACGTCGGCGCTGCGCACCACCCAGACGAGCAGAACGATCAGGACGACGATGACGAGCAGTATTACAATGGCGAGCTTTTGCATGCCGGTCTCCTCCTGGAACCCCGGTTCGGGTGGACGGTCGTGACGACAAGGATAGTGCACGTGAGTCTGGCGGTCTCCGGCGGTTATTCGCCGGCAGCCGCCGGGCGGATCAGGAGTCACAGGAGTCATTCATGGCGCGCCCCAAGGTCCTCGTCTTCCAGCACGTTCCCTTCGAGCCCCTGGGCACCCTCGACCCGCTGCTGAAGGAGCACGGGTTCCGCATACGCTATGTGAATTTCAGCCGCGACCCCGGCCAGCGGCCGAGGCTGGACGGCTACGACGCGCTCATCGTCCTGGGCGGCCCGATGAACGTGGACGAGACCGGGGCCTACCCCAACCTGGCCACCGAGGTCGAACTGATCCGCGAGGCGCTGGACCGTGGCCGCCACGTGCTCGGCATCTGCCTCGGCGCCCAGCTGCTGGCGAAGGCGCTGGGCGGGGCGGTGGTTGCCAACGGAGACCACGAGATCGGCTGGCACGAGGTGCGGGTGACCGCCGAGGGCGCGGCGGACCCGGTGCTCTCGGCCCTCGACGCGCCGTCGCCGCTGTTCCATTGGCACGGCGACCGCTTCGAGCTGCCGCCGGGCGCGAGCCATCTCGCCGAATCCGACCTGTGCGGCAACCAGGCCTTCCGCCACGGCGACCTGGCGCTGGGCCTGCAGTTCCACCTGGAGGTGGATCAGCCGCTCATCGAGCGCTGGCTCACCGTGCCCGTCAATCGCCGGCTGCTGGAGCGCCTGCAAGGCCGGGTGGACCCGCAGGTGGTCCGCCGGCAGACGCCTTCGCTCATCGATGCCCTGCAGGCACAGAGCCGGCGGGTGTTCGGCCGCTGGATCGGGCAGTTCGGCCCCCCGCGGCGCCGGGTGGCGCTGCCGTCGCGCTGAGCGGGTTGCCGGGCCTCCGGCGCCGGGCTGATTTTTACCGGCGTTCACTGCATGATAGACGGCGCCGGCATACCCCAACACGGACACCCCAGATGAAGCTCTACGCCGATGTCACCCGAGAAGTCGACGAAATGCCGGAAGGCCCGCAGGTCGTCGCCTTCTTCGACCTGGACGGCACGCTGTTGTCGGGATTCTCGGTGACCTCGATGATGCGCGAGCGCCTCGCCTCCGGAGAACTCAAGCCCCGCCAGGCCCTGGTGCAGTTCGTCTCTTTCATCGGGCAGGGTTTCCGCAGCCGGGAATTCCCGGCCATGCTCAAGGCGGCCACGCGCACGCTGGAGGGCGTGGAGGAGGTGTCCTTCGTGCGCCTGGGCCGGGAGACCTTCCGCAAGTACGTGAGCGGCGCCGTCTACCCGGAATCCCGTGCGCTCGTGCGGGCCCACCAGCGCAAGGGCCATACCGTGGTCGTGCTGTCCTCGGCCACGCCCTACCAGGTGAATCCGGTGGCCGAGGAACTCGGGATCGAGCACGTGCTGTGCACCCGGTTCGAGGTGGAGGAGGGCCGTTTCACCGGCCGGCTGGTGGAACCCATCACCTACGGCGCGGGCAAGCTCGACGCTGCCCGGGCGTTCCTGGCGGAGCGGGACCTGAAGCTGGCAAACAGCTTCTTCTACACGGACGGAGCGGAGGACGTGCCCCTGCTGGAGCACGTCGGCTACCCCCGGCCGCTGAACCCGGACGGCGACCTGGAGGAGATCGCGAAGGAGCAGGGCTGGCCCATCCGGCGTTTTCGCAGCCGTGGGCTGCCGGGGGTGCGCGAGCTGCTCGGCACCGGCCTGGCCTGGGGCGCGCTCGTCTCCTCGGCCCTGGCAAGTGTCCCGGTGCTGGCGCTCAACCGCTCCCGGCGCGACGCCGCCAACCTGGCCATCGCCACTTTCGGGGATTTCGCCAGTGCCTTAGCCGGGCTCGATCTGCAGGTCACGGGCGCCCAGCATCTGTGGTCGCATCGGCCCGCGGTGTTCGTGTTCAACCACCAGAGCGGGGCGGACATGGTCATTCTGGCGAAGCTGCTGCGTCAGGACTTCACCGGCATCGCCAAGAAGGAACTGCGCAGCAACCCGATACTCGGGCCGTTGATGTGGGCCACCGAGACGGTCTTTGTGGACCGCGCCGATACCGAGAAGGCCATCGAGGCCATGCGCCCGGCGGTGGAGGCGCTCAACGGCGGGCTGTCCATCGTGCTGGCGCCGGAGGGCACCCGCAGCCTCGGCGACCGGCTCGGGCCGTTCAAGAAGGGCGCGTTCCACCTGGCCATGCAGGCCGGCGTGCCGATGGTGCCCGTGGTCATCCACAACGCCACCGACGCGCTGCCGAAGAGCGGGGTGTTCGTCCGGCCGGCCACCATCAAGGTGGAGGTGCTGCCGCCGGTACCCACCGACGACTGGAGCCCCGAGACCATCGAGCAGCACGTGCGGGCCGTGCGCCGGCTGTTCCTGAAGGCGCTGGATCAGCTGCCCGAGCCGGGAGAGGAAGAGGTCAGCAATAACAACGAGATATAGATTTTATCTCGACTCCAAGTAACGCAGATAAGCGTTCGAAACCGACGACTTCGGTGGCGGCCTGCAACCGATCTCGTACCTGGCGGCATCTTCTGGTCAGACACAACGGGATTTCGGCCGGATTCAGAGGAGAAGCCGATAATGAACGATTTCGACACTGAGATGCTCGTGCCCATCACCCTGTTCATCAGCATCGCCGCGGTGTTCGCCGTGGCGTTCATATACCGGGCGCGCCAGCGCGAGCAGATCCAGGTCACCGTGCGCCAGGCCATCGACAAGGGGCAGGAGCTGACTCCGGAACTGCTGGAGAAGCTGGGGGATACGGGTGTCCGGCCGCACTCGGACCTGCGCCGCGGCGTGATCTCGGTGGCGTTGGGCCTCGGCATCGGACTGTTCGGGGCGATCCTCGGCGAGGCCGATGCGGTGCGGCCCCTGGTCGCCATCGGGGCAATACCGTTCCTGATCGGGCTCGCCTATCTCGGCCTGTGGAAATTTGCGGATCGCGACGCGTGAGCGCGGTCCGGGCGTCGGGTTGCGATGTCGACGTCAGCGACCGATGAGGAACTGGTCGCCGTGGCAGTGGCCGCCGGCGATCAGGCGGCCTTCGGCGAACTGGTGCGCCGCCATCAGTCCCGCGTGCGGGCCTGGCTGCGACAGCTCACCGGCGATGCCGCGGAGGCGGACGACCTGGCTCAGGACACTTTCCTCAGGGCGTGGATGCGGCTCAATACCTTCGCTGGCCGCGGACGCTTCCCGGCCTGGCTCATGAAGCTCGCCTACAATGAATTCCTGCAGTCGGTGCGCGGGCGGCAGCGCCGCCGGCGTCTGGCGGGCGAGTACGAGGCGCAGGCCGCCGTGCTGGGCCGTACGGCGGACGAGTCGCTGTCCGGCACGGCCGGCGAGCTGCCGGATCTGCCCCGGCTTCTTGCCGTGCTCGGCGAGGAAGAACGGCACGTGATGCTGCTCGGCTACGGCTGCGGCTTCTCCCAGACCGAGATCAGCGAGATCACCGGCATGGCCGTGGGTACCGTCAAATCGCACATGCACCGCGGAAAGGCCCGCATCCGGGAGTCCTTCGGGCTGGAGACGAGCGAGTCATGAAGCAAGCCGGGGAAGAGATGGACCGTCTGCTGGAGCGCGAGTTTGCCCGCGCTTTCGAACCCGTTGCCGACGACGGCTTCAGCGAGGCGGTCGTTCGCCGGGTTCGACGCCGCGGCAGGGCGCGGGCTCTGGTGCTGGCCGTGGCAGGGGCCGCGGGGCTGGGCGTGGCCTTCGTGCCGCTGATGCAGGTCGCAGGCGCGCTCAACGAGTTCGCACCTCTGTTCGCCGAGGGCTGGCGGTTCTCGGAGCTGCCGGGACAGGCGCGCTACATGGTGGCTGCCCTCCTGCTGGGCCTGGTGAGTCCGCTGCTGATCCGCCTGCTCGAACGCTGACCGGCCGGGCCCGGCCTCAAGTTCTGCGGGGCGCTGCCGCTAACCCGGCAGAGACCCGCCGTAATGGCGCCCGGGACGAGCGCCCATGAAGACCATCCGCGTACAGGAGCAGCACGCCGAACGGCCGGCCTCCGGGCCTGATGCCCATGGCGGCAAGGGCGGGCTGCGTCTGGCCCTCTACGACCTGCTGGAGGGCGAGCGGGCAGCCACGCCGGCCGGTCGCTTCCTGAACCGGGCCCTGGTCGCGCTCATCCTGGCGAACGTTGCCGCCGTCATCCTGGAATCCCAGTTTTCACCGGGTCTTGTGACGCCCGCGTTCTTCCACGGTTTCGAGGTCGCCTCCGTGGTGATATTCACGCTGGAGTACCTGGGGCGGCTGTGGGCGGCACCGGCCGATCCGCGTTACGCGGGAGTTAGGTCCTGGCGGGCCAGGCTGGCCCATGCGGCCTCACCGCTGGCGGTGGTGGATCTGCTCGCCATCGCGCCGTTCTACCTGGCGCTGCTCTTCCCCATCGATCTTCGCTACCTGCGCGCATTCCGGCTGCTGCGGCTCCTGAAACTGTCGCGCTATTTCGACGGCCTGCAGGTCTTTCTCAAGGTGATCAGGGCGGAGGTCGGCGCCATCTCCGCGGCGCTGCTCACCATGTTCGTGCTGGTCATCATCTCCGCCTGTCTGATGTTCTCGCTGGAGAGTCAGGCCCAGCCCCAGGTGTTCGGCAGCGTGGTGGACGCCATCTGGTGGGCCGTCGTCACCCTCACCACGGTGGGCTACGGCGACGTGACACCGGTGACGGCCGGCGGCAGGATCCTGGGCATGGGCATCATGCTCATGGGCGTGGCGACCTTTGCCCTGCCGGCGGGCATCCTGGCCGCCCGCTTCTCCGAGGAGCTGCAGGAGCGGCGCGAGAAGCTGCGCTTCGAGGTGGCCGAAGCGCTCAGCGACGGCGTCCTCGACGGCACCGAACAGGCCGAACTCGCCGAACTGCGGACGGAGCTCGGCCTCTCGCAGGACACGCTGATCCGGCTGGTGGAGCTCCACGGCAGGACGGCTCACGGCTTCCGCTACTGCCCACGCTGCGGGGAGCACCTGGACTCCGCGCGCGGTGGGTGACCCGCGCCGCCGTGCCCCGGCGACCGCCGCTTTTCGGTATCCTGCGTCCCGTACCGTTTACGGGAATGGAAGATGAAACTGACGGATACCCTCCGCGGGCCAGCGGCGACCGGCTGTTGCGCCGCCTTGTTGACGATGGCGCTGCTCGCCTCCGCGCCCGCTGCGCCGGCCGGGCCGGGCGGCCGCGATGCCGACACCGTGCGCATGATCGCCGAACTCGGCCTGAGCGAAGGCGCGACTCCCGTGAGCGAGCATCCCCGCTGGCAGCCGGACGGCCCCATCGTGGTGGCCGTTGACGGACCGGACCGGCTGGCCTGGCTGCAGGAGGTGGCCGGCGACGCCGAACTCGTGGCCGTGCAGTCTCTCGCCGAGGCCGAGGCGGCCATGCCGGGCGCCGCCGCACTGCTCTGGGTGTGCAGCGCCGCCCTCATCGAGGCCGGTGATTCCCTGCACTGGGTGCAGAGTTACAGCGCGGGCGTGGACCGCTGCGTGGATACGCCCGCCCTGGTGGAACGGAACATGATCCTCACGAATGCCCAGCGCCTGTACGGGCCGGCCATCGCCGAACACGTCATGGGTATGATGTTCATGCTGGCCCGCGGCCTCGACGTCTATCACCTGCGCCAGGCGGACGGCCGCTGGGAGCGCGGGCTGGAGGAGCACGCCGACACCACCTGGGAACTGGCCGACCGTACCCTGCTGGTGGTCGGGCTCGGCGGCATCGGCACCGAGATCGCGCGGCGCGCCAGCGCCCTGGGCATGGAGGTGATCGCCACCCGGGCCAGCTCCCGGCAGGGGCCGCCGTTCGTGAGCTACGTCGGCCTGGCCGACGAACTCCACGAACTGGCCGGCCGCGCCGATATCGTGGTCAACGCCACCCCACTGGTGCCGGCCACCGAAGACCTGTTCGATGCGGAGTTCTTCGCGGCGGCGAAACCCGGCTCGTACTTCATCAACATCGGGCGCGGCGGCAGCGTGGTCACCGCGGACCTGGTGGCGGCGCTGGAGTCGGGCAGAATCGCCGGCGCCGGCCTGGACGTGACCGACCCGGAGCCGCTGCCGGAAGACCACCCCCTGTGGCGCATGCCGCGGGTGATCATCACGCCGCACATCTCGGCGCGCACCGAGGGGTCGTCCGAGCGGCGCTGGCTGCTGGTGCGGGAGAATCTGCGCCGCTACGTGGCCGGCGAGCCGCTGCTCTCCGTGGTGGACATCGACCGGGGCTACTGAGCGGATTCGCCCAGCCGCTCGGCGGCGTAGCCCAGCTCGGCCTCGACGGTGGCCGTGATCTGGCGCTGCAGTACCTTCTCGATGCGCCCGGCGATCAGGGGAACGGGCACGTGGAAGCGGTGTTCCACCTTATACAGTGACCCGGTACCGTCGGGTTGCAGCGTGAAGCGGCCCTCGATCTCGATGGGGGCTCTTGCCGTGCGCACCGTATAGCGTCCCTGGTAACGGTTGTTGCCGTCGCCGCCGACGTTCTGCCAGAGTTCGTGAACGGTGACCGTCTGCTCCTCTCCCACCAGCTTCGTGAGGAAGCCGGGCAGGTCCTGGCGGGCGACGCGGGTGGTGTGCAGGGTCACCGAATCCCCGTCCTCGTCCGCGTGGCATTCGGCACTCAGCTCGCCGATGGCGAGGCAGCGGTCCACGATGAAGTCCGGGTCCGTCATCAGCGCGGCCACGCTGTCCGCGTCGGCCCCGAAGCGGCGGCTGACGGCCATCAGGCGATCTGCTGCCCCTGCTCGTCGCCGGGCTCGCCCTCGGCGAGATTCCGCAGCGCCTCGAGGTCCAGCACCTCGATGCGGCCGCGGGGAGCGAGCAGGATCTCGCGCCGTTTCATGTCCGCCATCAGCCGGCAGACCGTCTCCTCGCTCAGGCCGAGCAGGTTGGCGATCTCCAGCCGGGTGATCGGCAGGCGGAAGCGGCCATCCTGCGGCCAGGGCTGCGGCGCCATCATCAGGATGAACGAGGCCAGCTTCGAGTTGGCGCACTTCTGGCCCATGGCCTGGATCAGGGCGCGGCTCTGCACCAGCTGGGCATTCAACGCATCGATCAGCCGCATGGCCATGTCGGGCTGATCCGCCACCCGGGAGAGCAGTGCCTTGTGGCTGATGCGGCAGGCCTGCACCGCGGTGGCGGCCGCGGCGGAATAGGCGTAATGGTCCTGCTGCAGCGTCTGCAGCCCCACCACCAGGTTGCCGCGCCGGCCGATGCCCACGATCTGCTCGCGCCCGTCCTGGCTGTGGTGGCAGATCTTCACGACGCCGTGCGCGATGGAATACAGATACCCTCCGGGCTCCCCCTGCAGGAACAGCATCTCGCCCTTGTCATAGTTCGAGCACTGGACGAGGCCGGCAACCGTGCAGGGCAGGTCACCCGGCGGATTCTCCCCGTCATTCAGGCCACGGAAGAGACACAGGCAGTTTTCGCACGGCATGGGCGGTCGCTCCCCTTCTTCTTGTGGACCAATAGATACGCGCCGGCCGCGCTTGCGTCGATACCGGGATATCCAGTGTGATCATCGGTATTCACGTATTTGAAACTGCCATTTGTCAGGGTTTCGCCGACGAAAATGTGCTTAGAGTAAAAGGGCCTTTACGCCGGCGTCTCCCGCCGGCCGTCGGCGGCCCCGCAGAGAAATCGGAATACGTACTATCCACCGGTCGTCAGCGCCCCGTAACTGACAATTGTCAGTGTTTCTTGACACGCGCAAACCTAACCTTGCACGTGACGCCGGTTAACCGGCTATGGCCGATCTAAAGGCCGAGCCGGCATCCGGATTTTTCGAAGAAGCAGAGGGTTGCGCCATGAACCGTTTCCAGAAGATGTTTAAAGGAAGCTGGGCATTGCTCTTCGCCTCGTTCCTGCTGCTGGGTGTAGCAGGCTGCGAGGGCGACGACGGTGCGCAGGGTCCGGCAGGACCGCCGGGGCCGGGAGGCCCGACGGGACCGACCGGGCCGGAAGGACCTCCGGGACCCCCGGGACCTCCGGGTGGGACTGTAGGATCAATTACGATTGGTAATGGTGGTGAGCTGACCGCTGAAGAGATCGAGACTCTCGGTCAACTGCAGGCGGAAATCAGCGGTGTGACCATCGCGAGCCCGCCGGTGGTCGAGTTCACGGTGACCGCCGAGAACGGCGAGCCGGCACTCGGCATCGCGGAAGGCGTCGTGTGGTTCACGTTTGCCAAGCTCGTGCCTGCCCCCGATTCCGACGTGAACGGCGGCATCTCGTACTGGCAGAGCTACATCAACACCATCGAAGAGGCCGGCCCGGAACGGTTCAACCCGAATCCGCCGGACTTCCTCGATCAGGCGGTTCACGCGAGCACCGACAACTCGGGTACGCTCGAGGAACTGGGCGACGGCAACTATCGCTACACCTTCGCGACGGACGTCACGGCCGTGACCGATCCGATCGAAGTGACCTGGGAGCCGAGCCTGACCCACCGCGTAGGCCTCGAGATCCGTCTCGACGGTCCGGGCGAGGTGCCGCTGGCGCCGGATAACCCGGTCTATGACTTCGTGCCCGACGGCGGCGTGGGCTCCGGCAGCAAGGATATTGCTGCCACGGCCAACTGCGCCGACTGCCACTTCTCGTTCGCCCTGCACGGCGGACCGAGGAAGACGGTGGAGTACTGTGTGACCTGCCACAACCCCGGCACCATCGACCAGGATACGGGCGAGTCTCTCGACATGGCCTATATGACCCACTCCATCCATGTGGGTGAGGGCCGCGAAGACGTCGACGGCGATCCGCTGCCTTACGTGGTCTACGGCTACGGCGGCTCCGTGCACGACTATGGTGACGTGACGCATCCGCAGTCGCTGACCTACTGCACGACCTGCCACGTGGAATCCGAAGAGGCACCGGACGGCAACGCCTGGAATATGGCTGCATCCACGCAGAGCTGCGCCAGCTGCCACTCCGACGGCCTCATCGTCGAGAATTGGGACGAAGTCACCGGCATCGCCGAATATCGATTCGATCATGCCAACTCCGACATTCCGTCGCTGGGAGCACAGCCGAACAACACCTGCGTGAACTGCCACCTCGAGGGCGGCGTTGCATTCGCAGGTCCGGCTGATGTGATACACACCAGCATCGACGGCGACCAGCAGTTCCGGCAGATCCTCGGTGAGGACTTCGTGTTCGAAATCCTCGAAGCCACGAATGTGGGTCCGGGCGAGACTCCGGTGATCACCTTCCAGGTGACCGATGCCGCGGGTAATCCCTACGATATCGTCAACGATCCGGAGTTCACCGACGGTGCCTCATCGCTGAACCTGTACGTCTCCTGGCCGGGAATCGAGACCTATAATGGTGAAGAGGGTGGTGCTTCGGGCGGTCTTGCCGACCGTGGAGATGGTACTCCGCCGGAGTTCAACGGACCGGGGCAGCCACATCGGATGCGTATCGCCGCGATACAGCGCGATGCGGTTGCGAACGGCGACGGCAGCTACACGGTGACCTACTTCACCTCGCTGCCGGCGGACTTCACGGGCGACGCTTACATCGCCCTCGGCGGCCATCCGGCAGCGGTCGGCGTCGAAGACGCCAACGGCAATATCACTACGCAGCGGGCAGCCCCCGATAGCGCAGTGTTCTATCCGGAAGGCACGACGCCTCGCGAGTTCACCGTGGACAACGCCAAGTGCGACGCCTGCCACGAGCAGCTGCAGTTCCACGGCTCGAACCGCAACGGCGACGCCGAGATGTGCGTGGTCTGCCACAACGCAGACCTCGCGGTGATTGCCGAGACGCGGGGAGGCGACGTGATCGGTGACGACGGCTTCGCCCTCGGTTACATGATCCACAAGATCCATGTGGCCGATCCGGCGTACTTCGGCGGTGGCTATGCCGACATCACGTATCCGCAGTCCATCGCGAATTGCGATGCCTGCCACGTGGAAGGCGCCTACAACGTCTCACGCGCCGAAGCTCGCTCCGTGAGCATCAGTGTCGGTGGCGGTGACCTGTCAGACTGGACGGATGATGCGGCCACCACGCCGACATCCGCGGCCTGCGGTACCTGCCATACGTCGGCTGCGGCACTCGGTCACTTCACGTCCAACAACGGCGAAGTCGGTGTACCGAAGGGCGATATCCTGAAGTTCAACGGCTTGCCCAACGGTCAGGAAGCCTGCGCCGTCTGCCATGGCGCCGGTGCCGAGTTCGATACCGCGATCTATCACAATCCCGGTATTGCCGACTGATCTCTAAAAAATAATGACCTCAAATTGAGCGCCCGCTTCGGCGGGCGCTTTTTTTTGTCTGCCGTCCGCGTCCCGGCGGGCCGCGCCGATACCTGCGCGAAGCCGCGGGCGTTTCCGGTACCATCCCCGCCATGATCGAGAGGAAGTCTTCCCGGGGCCTGCTCGCGCTGGTGCTGGCGCTGTTCTTCGGTTCGGGTGCGCTGGCGCTGGTCTACCAGGTCGTGTGGGCGCGGATGATGACCCACGTGTTCGGATCCACCGCGGTGGCCGTCGGCACCGTGCTGGCCGCCTTCATGGCGGGTATGGCGCTCGGCAGCTGGTACCTGGGCAAGGTCGCGGACCGCAGCGGCAACCGGCTGAAACTCTACGCCGTGCTCGAATTCGGCATCGCCGCGGCCGCGCTGCTGTCCCATCTTGCGCTGTCGTACATGGACGCGTTCTACCCGGCCCTGTACGGCCTCGTCGGCGGGTCCTCCGCGCTGCTCGCCCCCGTACGTTTCCTCGCGGCCTTCCTGCTGGTGATGGCACCCACCATCCTCATGGGCGCGACCCTGCCGGTGCTGAGTCGCTACCTGGTCAGCGGCCGGGAGCTGGTGGGGGTGCGGCTGAGCACGCTCTACTCGGTCAACACCTTCGGCGCCGTGGCCGGGGCCGGGATAACCGGCTTCTTCCTGATCGGCAGTTACGGCATCCATGCGCCCGTCATCGGTGCCGCCGTCGGCAATGCCCTGATCGGGCTCGTCGCCTGGCTGGCCGCCGGCCGGGACGTCAGCGAGACGGAGGAGGGCGGGACGCCGCTGCCCGAAGACGATACGTTGCCGGAGGGCGAGGCCGATGCACCCGGTCCGACCGTCCTGCGCCTGGTGCTGATCGGGCTCGCGATCTCCGGCTTCACCTCCTTCGCCTACGAAATCTACTGGACCCGCTCCCTGGTGTTCGTGCTCGGCAATTCCACCTACGCGCTCAGCACCATGCTGTGCGCATTCCTCACGGGTATTGCGCTGGGCGGCTACCTGGTGCGCTACGTGATCCGTCATGTGCGCGACCGGGTCGAGGCCTTCGGCTGGCTGCAGCTGGCACTGGGGCTGGTCTCCGCGCTGGCGCTGCCGCTGCTGTTCGCCGTCAACGATCCCGCGTCACTCGAGCGCTACCTGGAGGGCGTCGCCAGCGAGGCGGCGACGCTGGTGCTGGCGAGCTTCGGCGTCGCATTCCTGGTGATGCTGGTGCCGGCCGCGCTGATCGGTGCCACCTTCCCGCTGGTGGGTCATCTCGCCGTGCGCAGGATCAGCGAGACCGGCGGCTCGGTCGGCCGCGTGTACGCCGTCAATACCCTCGGCAACGTGGTCGGCGCGCTGGCGCCCGGTCTGTTCCTGCTGGACTGGTTCGGCATCCAGGGCGGCATCCTGTTCATGGCCGCGCTGAACGTGCTCCTCGGCCTCGTCATCCTGGGCCTGCGGCTGCTCAGGCCGGCGGGCAACCCGGTCTGGTGGGGCGTGCTGCCGGCGCTGCTCATCTCGAGCGTCTTCGTAATGAGTCAGACGCCCCTGGACTTCCGTTTTCCCTCCCGGGGCGAACAGCCCGACCACCGCACGCTGTTCTACCGGGAAGGGCCGCTTGCCACCACCAAGGTCTACGCCGATCCCGGCAGCGGCGAGAAGTACATGAGCGTGGACGGCATCGTCATCGGCGGCACCGGCGACACCCACTTCAAGCAGGTGCTGCTGGCCCACCTGCCGCGGCTGCTGGCCGACGGCCTCGCCACCGAACTCTCCGTGGGTCTCGGTTCCGGAATCCTGGTGGGGGAGAGCGCCCGCCACGAGAAACTGCGGTCCATCACCGCGGTAGAGATCGAGCCCGGCGTGATCGAGGGCGCGGGTTACTTCACGGAAGAAACCGCCGGTGTACTCCGCGACACGCGTCTGGAGATCGTGAACGACGACATCAACAGCTTCCTGCACACCAACGAGCGGAAGTTCGACGTCATCACGGCCGATGAGAAGACCGCCGACGAGTACGCCTCCAACGGCTTCTCCTACTCGCTGGACTACTATCGCCTGCTGCTGGAGCACCTGACGCCCGGCGGGCTGGTGGTGCAGTGGGTGCCCGGCACGCTGCCGCCGCGCCAGTACCGCATGATCCTGAAGACCTTCGCCCGCGGCTTCCCCCACGTGCAGGTCTGGAGCTTCCTGCCTGCCCACCGGCTCGGGCCGTTCAATACGCTGCTGGTGGGTTCGGCCGAGCCGGTGCCCGTGGAACTCGATGCCATCCGGCGCCGGTTCGCCGAGCACGGAGAGGCTCTCGCGAGCCTCGTGCCCTACGGCATCACCTCGGCCGAGTCGCTGGTGCCGCACTTCGTCGCGAGCAATGCGGTCGTGCGCAAGGCGGTGGCTGACGCCGAGCTGAACACGCTGGCGTATCCCCGCTACGAGTTCTACCACCCCTGGGAGTACGCCGAGGACCGGCTGGGCAAGGCCATCGCCAACCAGGACTTCCTGCTGCAGCTGAAGCGCCGGGCCCATCCGGACTACTTCCGGGCGCTGGCGGCCGACGTGGACGACCCGGCGCGGCTGCAGCGCACGTTCGAGGCCGAGTTCCGCTTCCTGGAGGCCTTCCGGCGCTTCCTCGGCCGGATTCCGCTGGCGGAGACCTACCGCCTGTTCGACGGCGCCCTGGCCGCGGCTCCCTGGCACGACAGCCTGCGGGCGCGGATCTACGCCCAGTACCGCTATTTCGCCGCGAGCCAGCGGGATCCCGTGCGCCGGGCGCAACTCGCCCGGCGGGCCGAGGCGCTGTACCGCGAGTCCGGCGACGTCCCCCGATCGGGGCGGGAGCCCTCCAGGCCGCCGTCGCAGCGATAGTGGTGTGTGCCGGACGGTGCCGTGGCGCTAGTCCGTGGCCAGGCCGTGCTGTTTACTGGGCGCCACCCGCTCGGCGTCCTCGTCGCCGGTGAGTTCGGCAAGCACCAGCAGGATGCGGCGCAGCAGGTCGTTCTCCGGCCCGGGCATGTTCTCCTCGGTCGCCACCGACATCTCGGCGGCGTCGTATTCCCAGGAACGCAGGATGCGCAGCTTGTCCTCCCGTGCCAGGTCGTCCCGGGCGGCCACGGCTTCCGGGCCGTCGAACACGGAGCCGGGGTCACGCATCGCGTCTTCCAGCCATTTCTCTCGGTCGTCGCTCATTGGTTTCGCTCCGGTAGTGGATTGCTGCCCGCCTCGCGCCGCCACGGTTGCAGCAGCATGCGGTCCAGGCGCAGCTCGCCGGCGTCGCGGAACTGCGGGATGCCGATGGTCATGCCGTCGTGGCCGTCCCTCGGCTGGGCGCGGTAGGTGCCGAGCAGCCGGTCCCACCAGGGCAGGTTGAAGCCGAAGTTGCTGTTGGTCTCGTCCCGGTGTATCGAGTGGTGCACCCGGTGCATGTCGGGGGTAACGACGAACCAGCGCAGCACCCGGTCGACGCCGCGGGGGATGGCGAGATTGCTGTGGTTGAACATCGAGGTGGCGTTCAGCAGCACCTCGAACACCAGCACGGCACCGGCCGGCGCACCCAATGCCGCGATCACCGCCATCTTCCAGACCATGGAGATCACGATCTCCAGCGGATGGAAACGCAGGCCGGTGGTGACGTCGAAGTCCAGGTCCGCATGATGCATGCGGTGCAGGCGCCAGAGGGCGGGCAGGGCGTGGAACATGACGTGCTGCAGGTAGACGGCGAGGTCCAGCACCAGTATCGCCACTGGCCAGGCGACCCACCAGGGCGCCGAGAGCGCGTTCAGCAGGCCCCAGCCGCGCTCCGCGGCGATCAGCGCGACGCCGATGGCAAGCAGCGGGAGCACGAGGCGCAGGACCAGGGTGTTTACGAACACGATGCCCAGGTTCGAGAACCAGCGGGTACGCCGGGGCAGCTGCCGCCGGCGGCGCGGGGCGAGCCCCTCCGCGGCGGCCAGCAGCAACAGGACGCCCAGGAAGAAGCTGCCGCGGATGAGGGCTTCGTTGTCGGCCAGCAGTGGATCCATGGGCGTGACGGCACCGGTCGCACGGGGTTCGGTGAAGCAGGATGCCACGGCCGGCCGGCCCCGCCCACCGGTGGAATACCGCTATTCCGACGCGACCGCACCTGATTGCGAACTATTCGTATTTACGCGGATAATACCCGTAACATATACAAGGCCGTCACAAATGCCGTTCCCCCAACCCGGCCGCGTTGCCGGCTGCTGCCACCAGCCCCGAAAAGAGTTGCGATGACCGACGAAGCCCAGGGATTACCCGATCCCGCCCTTTTTTTGAGCCTGCGCAAGCACATACGCATCGCCCACCACATACCCGGCCGTATCCGGCTGCGCATCGGCGCGGAAGCGGTGACGGCCGCGCAGGGCGTGGACGACGATCTGTTGGACCGCGTTCTGGCGGCGATCGGCGGCATCGACGACGTACGGGTGAATGCCATGGCCGGGTCGGCCGTCATCAGCTATCAGCCGGAGAAAATCCGCCCGGACTGGTGGGAGACCCTGATACACGGCGAGGACGAGGAGTCGGTGGATCTCCTCAGGCGTCTCGCCGAGACGGAGTTGGCGCCGGCGCTGGACGCCGCGCGGTCGGATCGGGTCTGATACGGGTCTGATTTTGTGCTTATGATCATGTGCCTTTGATGACAGGAGGAGCACCCCATGCAGCACCAACACGGCGAAGGAGCCGGCGGTCCGCAGATGTCCCAGGGAGGTGACCAGGGCGGCCCCGCCGACCGTCCCGGCCCGGGCGGCCCTCATTTCGGCCCCGGACCCGGTATGCACCATGGCGGTCCCGGTCATCCCGGCGGCATGGGCCCGGGACCCGGCTGGGACCCCTGGGCTTACGGCCCCATGCCGCCGCCCCCTTTCCACGGCGCCGGGCCGCAGGGCCCCTATGGCCCGCCGGGCTACGGGCCGCCGCCGCACGCGGGCCCCTGGGGCGCTCCGGGCATGAACCCGGGTGCGAGTTCCTGGGACAACGCCTGGGGCAATCCCTGGGGCAATCCGCAGGGCAACCCACAAGGTAATCCCCAGGATATCAACGCCGCCCTCGGCGAGATGGCCGATCAGAGCGGCCTGGGAGCACTGAAGGGGCTGTTCAATCTGGACGACGGCGATTTCTGGAAGGGCGCCATCGTCGGGGCGGCGGTGGTGCTTCTGCTGAAGGACGAGACGCTGCGCGAGACCTTGCTGGGAAGTGCGGCCAGGACGGCGGACGCGCTGAAGACCGGACTCGGCGGTTTCGCCGCCGAAGCCGGCGAGGCGGCGGAGGCGGGCAAGGAGGAGGGGCCCGGCAAGCCGAAATCGACCACGAAGAAAGAGGAGCAATCTGAATGAGCCAGCACTACCCGATGCAGCCCTACCAGGGCTACTACGCACCCATGTACCAGGGCGGCGACGCCCGCTATCTGTTCAATGCGGCGCGCACCGGCGCCATCGTCGGGGCGACCGGCGCCGCCGCCCTCAGTCTGCACGGCATGCGCAGTGGCGGTATGAGCTGGCAGCAGGCCGCCATGAATACCGCCAGAGGCGGGCTCAACGCAGGTCTGGCAACGGCGGCCGCGGCGGCGGTCGGGCGCACCCTCGGCGGCGGCAACTCCGTCGTCTCTCTGGCGGCTGCCCTGGCAACCGGCACGGCAGTGATGTACGTGCTTGCGGACGGCAAGCGGGGAGCCGGCAGTGATGAATAGTGGCTATCCTCCGCACGTGGCCTGGGGCCAGTGGCAGGCGCCTGCCATGGCGCCGCCCGGCGCCTACTGGCCGCAGTGGGGCTATCCCTACAATCCCGCCTGGGGCGCCGGACCCGGCATGCCGGCCGCGCCGCCGCCCGCCCAGGGTACTCTTCTCACCAATCCCCGTTTCATCCGCGGCGCGATTATCGGTGCCGCGGCGGTGTATCTGCTCAGCAACGAGAACGTCCAGCATGCTGCCATCCGCAGCCTCGTGCGGGTGCGCTCGCTGGTGCAGGGCGGGGTGGAGGAGATGAAGGAGCGTTTCCGGGACGCCGAGGCCGAGCTGCATGCGGCCCAGGCACACGACGGGGGCTAGGCTGGCTTGCTTCCTGGTAAGCGTCTGGTAAACACCGGGTAAGCAATGGACGCCGAGACGCCCAGAGTCGGTCACGCGCGCAACGGTCTGCGACTCGTGCACGAGACGCCGCACCGTCTGCGCTTCCGTCTGCCGATGATCGGCGACCCGCTGATCGACTTCTCCTGGCTCGAGACCTGGCTGGACTCCGTGCGCGGCGTCGACCACGTGCGGGTGAATCGGCACGCCCGTTCGGTGATCTTCGAGTACGACGGCGCACCGGCCACCCGCACCGAGATCATCGTCCGGTTGAACGAACTCGACCGCCACCGCCTCCCCGCCGGCGAGTCGGAGCCGACGCCGCCGGCCGAACTGGCGCCGGCACTGGTCACCGGCGCGGTGATACTGTCGCTGCCGTTCCTGCCGCCGCCGCTGCGCGCGCTGGTCACCTTCCTGAACATCGGCAAGACCCTGCTGGAAGGGGTCGACACGTTGCTCAGCCGGGGGCTGAAGATCGAGGTGCTGGATGCCGCCGCCGTCGGGCTGTCCGCCGCCCGCGGCGAGTATCTCACTGCCAACGTCACGGACTTCCTGATGCGCCTCGGCGGCTACCTGGAATCCAGGACCGAGCGACAGTCGAGCCGGATGCTGCGCCGTCTGATCCGCCCCGAGCCGGTACCGGCCTGGGTGGAGCGCGACGGCGGCCTGGTCGAGGTCATGGACGACGCCATCGAGGCCGGCGAGCGGGTGCGGGTGGGCCCCGGCGACAAGATTCCCGTGGACGGCCTGGTGCTGGACGGTGCCGCGCTGGTGAATCAGGCGGCGGTAACGGGCGAGTCGGTGCCGGTGCGCAAGGAGATCATGGACCGGGTCATCGCCGGCAGCGTCATCGAGGACGGCCGGCTGCGCATCGAGGCCCGGCACGTCGGCGCCGAGACGACGACGGCGCGCATCGCCCGGTTCATCGACGACTCCCTGGAGCAGAGCTCGGAGACCCAGCGCATGGCGGAGCGGCTGGCCGACCGGCGCGTGAAGCTCACCCTCGGCACCGGCGGCCTCGTCTATCTCCTCACCCGGGACGAGCGCCGGCTCGCGTCCATCTTCCTGGTGGACTATTCCTGCGCGCTGAAGCTGGGTACGCCGCTCGCGTTCCGCTCCGGCATGTACCGCGCCGCCACCGACGGTGTGCTGCTGAAGGGCGGCGAGGCCATCGAGCAGCTCGCAGCCGTCGACACGGTGGTGTTCGACAAGACCGGCACCCTGACTCACAGCGACCTCGAGGTGAGCGACGTGGTCGTGCTGGACGAGGAGCGCTGGCCCCGCAACCGCCTGCTGGCGGTCACCGCGTCCATCGAGGAACACGCCACCCACCCGATTGCCGATGCCATCGTGCGCAAGGCGCGGGAGGAGCGGCTGAACCATATCGATCACGGTGAAGTGGACTACCTGGTGGCTCACGGCATGAGCTGCCCGGTGAACGGGGATACGCTGCTGATCGGCAGCCGCCACTACCTGGAGGAACACGAGGGCATCAGCTTCGAGCGCTTCGAGCGCCGCATCCGGACGCTGGAGGCGGACGGCAAGACACTGCTCTACATCGGCACGCGCACCGAGGCCATCGGTCTCATCGCGCTGCGCGACACCCTGCGGGAAGACGCCGCCGGCGTCATCGACGCGCTGAGAGAGCTCGGCATCGAGCACTTCGTCATGCTGACCGGCGACCGTCGCACGAGGGCGGAGGCGCTGGCCCGGCAGGTCGGCATCGACGAGGTCTTCGCCGAGCAGGTGCCCGAGGACAAGGCGGGCGTGCTCGCCCAGCTCCGGGCGGAGGGGCGCAAGATTGCGTTCGTGGGGGACGGCGTGAATGACGGCCCGGCAATGGTCGCCGCCGACGTCGGCGTGGCCATGTCCCGCGGCGCCGAGCTGGCCCGGGCTACCGCGGACGTGGTCCTGCTGGAAGACCGCCTCGGGCTGCTGGTGGAGGCGGTGGACGTCTCCCAGCGCACGATGCGCCTGATCGCCCGCAACTACCGCGCTGCGATCGGTATCAATACCGGGGTCATGATCGGCGCGGCTATGGGTCGCCTGTCGCCAGTGACTGCGGCCATACTGCACAACGGAACCACCGTGGGCCTGCTGCTCAGCGCCCTCAGGGGCATCGGTGGTGACGCCGGCCAGGGCAACGCCGTGTTGCCGCCGGCCGGGGATTCCCTCGAAGAAACAGAAACGGAGGTTGTCTGATCATGGCTATACATCTGGTCCCGTTCGTGGCGGGCGCGGTCATCGGCGGGCTGGCCGCCTATTTCGCCCGCGACGAAAAGTTGCGCCGCGAGATAGGCGAGTCGGCGAGCGAGTTGTCCGGCAAGGTCAGGGAGACCGCCGGCGAGGTGGGCGACAGGGTCTCCCATGGCCTGGACGATATCCGGGACCGGGTTGGCCGCGCTGCAGGCGGCAGGAGCGGCGCCGGGGAGGCGCCGCCGGCGCCGGCAAAGAAGGCGCCGGCAAAGAAGGCGGGCGCGAAGAAGAAGACGAAGAAGAAGACAGCGGGCAAGACGGCGAAGAAGAAGACGGCCGCGAAGAAGGCGACCGGGAAGAAGGCCGCGAAGAAGAGCGCGAAGAAGAAGAGCGCGGCTGCGGCCGGCGAATCCGGGACCGGCACGGGCGGCGGCGGGAGCTAGCTCGCAGGCGCACCGGGCCGGGTGGGACCGCCGGCCCCGGCAGACTATTGGCAGACTAGTTGCTCACCATCGGCTCATCATCGGAGCAGCCTCGCCCGGTAGCGCAGCATGTGCAGACCGGCGAATATCAGGAAGGCGGAGCCGAATGCGATGTGCGGCTTCTTCTTCCCGGCATAGCCGTAGGCCAGCGACGTGCCCAGGGTGGTGATCATCCCGACCTTGGTGACCCGGTTCAGCTGGGCCTGGAGGTCACGGCGTACCGGCACCGCGTCACGGCCGGCCGTCAGACACACATCCTCCAGCTTCTTCTCCAGTGCCTCGCCGTCGTTCACGGCCGCGTCGTAGGTCACCACCAGGCTGCCTGCCGCGGTGTTCACCCTGGCGCTGTTGACGCCGTCGAGGGCCGTGGCCGCCTCGCGCACGGCGGTGGCGATCCGGCGGGACTTGAGCCGTCCGGAGCGGATCCGGATGCGGCCGGGGACGGTGCTGGCTATCACGTTTTTCCGGGCCTCTTCATTTTGTTGCGCTGCGCGAATTGCAAATAGTAATGATTCGCATTAGAGTGTCAATCATGGAGGACGCACCGGCCTGACCAGGGCGTCTTCCAGCGGCAGAATTTCCATTATTCGGAGCGGGCCCATGACTGAATATCTGCACCACGTTCCCGGCCGTCTTCGCCTGCGGGCACGGCTGTTCCGCCACGCCTCGCAGGAGCGCAGCCGGCTCCTGCGCGAACTGAGGACGCGCGAAGGGGTTCGGGATGTGCGGCTGAACGAGAAGGCCGCCAGCGTCACCATCTTCTACGATTCGGGCATGGCCGATGCCGACGACATCATGTCGTTCATCGGCGAGCACTGTGCGGTCACCGCCAGCAGCATCACGCAGCCGTCCGTCACGCGGGTCGCGAAGCCGGCGGCGGCGGCCGCCGCCGCGACGACGCCGCTGGTATCGGAGATCGGCCGTGTGGCGCTCAGCGTGATCGTCAGCAAGGGCGTGAACTATTCGCTGAGTTCGCTGCTGAGAGCGCGTATCTGAGGCAATCCGGGGCGGGCGCCGCATCGGCGCCTGTCAGGGGCTGTCATCACCGGCAGCGCGCCCGCGGCCTTACGCACCCTGCAGCACGGCTTTCAGCGCCGCCGAACGGAAGTGGCGCCGGGCCGTGATGGCATAGAAGTTCTCGTGAACGTCGGGAACCTCGCAGTATTTTCGCAGAACACCCTGCTCCAGCTCGTCCTGCACCACCACCTCCGGCACCAGGGCCACGCTGCCCGAATCCCTGGCCAGCAGCCGCAGCATGGCCATGTCGTCCACCTCCGCCGATATCTTCGGTGCGAGCCCCCGCTCCTGGCACAGCAGGTCGAACTGGCTGCGGATTTCGCTGCTGTGGCCCGGCAGGAGCAGGGCGGTGCGGGCGAGGTCCTCCGGGAAGCGGAAGCGGCGGCGCCCCGGTCGGGGCGGCCCCACCAGGCAGACCGTCTGGCGGGCGATGCGCCGGCAGGCGAGCGGCAGCTGGTCGTCGCTAGTCACCGGCCGGTTCGCCAGGATCAGATCGAGCTTGTGCACCCGCAGCCGTCCGATCAGTTCCTCCAGGCTGGCCGACTCGATGATCAGGTGCAGGTCCTCGTCGCCGATCACCGGGCGCAGCAGGTTCTGCTGGAAGTTGCGTGACAGTGTGGCGACTGCGCCCACGCGCAGCTCCGCCATCTCCTGGCCGTCGCCGCCGCGCACCGTCTCCAGCAGCTCCGCCCCCAGGTTGAAGATGCCCTCCGCGTAGCCGAGCACGAGACTGCCGACCTCCGTCAGCCGCAGCTTGCGCCCGTCGCGAACGAACAGCTCGTGGCCCAGCTCCTCCTCGAGCTGGCGGATCTGCGAGGAGATGGCGGACTGGGACACGTGCAACCGTTCCGCCGCCCGCGTCAGGTGTTCCTCCTTCGCGACCGTCCAGAAATAGTGCAGGTGACGGAAGTTCAGCCGTCTGAGGGTTTCTGTTCTCATAAATAGAACGGATGTAGCTATTAAATCTATTTTACTGAAGCTTGATCCGTGCGCAAGATGCGGCTCCGACCGATTGTCTGACCGATTGTCTGACCGATTGTCGAACCGCTTGGCCGGAGAAGACCCATGGAACTCGTCGTCGAATTTTTCAGCCGCCTGCTTACCCAGTTCCAGTCGCCCGCGCTGGCCTTCCTGATCGGGGGCATGGTCCTCGCCGCCAGCGGCAGCAAGCTGCAGATCCCCGACGCCGTCTATAAATTCTGCGTCTACATGCTGCTGATGCGCATCGGGCTCGAGGGCGGCATGGAGATTCGTGAGGCACGGCTGAGCGAGATGCTACTGCCGGCACTCATCGCCGTGGTAGTGGGCTGTGCCGTCGTCATCGTCGGACGCTACACGCTGGCCGCGCTGCCGGGCGTGAGAACCGAGGACGGCATCGCCACGGCCGGTTTGTTCGGGGCGGTTAGCGCCTCCACGCTGGCCGCTGCGATGGTGATGCTGGAGGAGCAGGAGGTCTTCTACGAGGCCTGGGTGCCGGCCCTGTATCCATTCATGGATATACCGGCCCTGATCGTGGCTATCGTGCTCGCCAACGTCTATCTGGCAAAACGCCGGGGCGGCGCGCGCGAAGAGGTGCGGATACGATCCGTCATCGCTGACAGCCTGCGCGGCTCGGCGCTCTCGGCGCTGTTGCTCGGCCTCGCGCTGGGGCTGCTGACCCGCCCGCAGCTGGTCTACGAGGGCTTCTATGACCCGCTGTTCCGCGGCTTTCTGTCCATCCTGATGCTGACCATGGGTATGGAGGCGTGGACGCGCCTGAACGAGTTGCGCAGCGTGGCGCACTGGTACGCCGTCTACGGTGCGGTCGCGCCGCTGGCCCACGGACTGATCGCCTTCGGACTGGGCTACGTCGCGCATCTCGTGACCGGCTTCAGCCCGGGCGGAGTGATCCTGCTCGCGGTGATGGCCGGCTCGAGTTCCGACATCTCCGGGCCGCCCACGCTGCGTGCGGCCATCCCGTCGGCGAATCCGTCCTCGTACATCGGTTCCTCGACCAGCGTGGGCACCCCGGTGGCCATCGCCGTCGGCATCCCTCTTTACATCGCGCTGGCCGAGGCCGTGTTCGGGCTGTGACGATGCCCGAACCGGTCTGCGGCGAGCGATAATGACCGCGCACCCGCGCGGGAAGGAGCGAGCAATGGAGCATTACAAGGCGACCAAGGTCGTGATCATCACCGAGAAACTCATCCTGGAGCAGGTGGCCCGGGTGATCGAGTCCACCGGGGCGAAGGGCTACACGGTGGTGGCCGCCGGCGGCAAGGGCAGCCGGGGGGTCCGGTCGGCCAGCCGCGCGTCGGTGGTGGACGAGTTCAGTAACGTGAAGATCGAGGTGATCACCGGTGACCGGCAGGCCGCGAACCGCATCGCCGACGAGGTGGCCGAGCGCTTCTTCGACAACTACTCCGGCATCACCTACCTGGAGGAGGTGGAGATCCTCAGGCCGCACAAGTTCTGAGCGGCGGCTCCGGCGGCGTTCAGCAGACCCGCAGCCCTCGGCCGGCGAACTGGTGACAGACACGGTCCACCAGCGCCTCGTCCGGTGCGCCCGTCTCCGCCAGCGTGTAGTCGAGGCCGAGCTCATTCCATTTGTAGGCGCCCATCTGGTGGAAGCGGAGCACTTCCACGCGTTCCACGTTCCCCAGCTCGGCGAGGAAATCGGCGAGATTCTCGATGTCCCCGAAGTCGTCCGTGACGCCGGGGACGAGCACGAAGCGCGCCCAGACGCGCGCGCCTTCCCGCGCGAGCCGCTGCGCGAACTGGAGCACGGGCTCGTTCGGCCGCCCGGTCAGCGCCTGGTGGCGCTCGCTGTCGAAGCACTTCAGGTCGAGTAGCCACAAGTCGACGTCGTCCATCAGCTGACGGGTGACTCTCGCGCCCGCAAACCCGTTGGTATCCAGCGCAACGTGCAGCCCGCGCTCCTTCATCCGTCGAACCAGATTGGAGACGAACGCGTACTGCACCAGGACCTCGCCGCCGGAGAGGGTGACGCCGCCCCGGTACCGGATCAGGAAGTCCGCATAGCGCTCGATCAGCTCCATGAGGTCGTCGACCGTCACGCGGATCCCGTGGCGCAGACTCCAGGTGTCGGGGTTGTGGCAATAGAGGCAGCGAAAATGACAGCCTGACAGAAAGATGACGGAACGGATGCCGGGGCCATCCAGTGTCCCGGCCGTCTCGACGGAGTGGATATAGCCCGAATGGGTCCGCCGGAGCGCGGGCTCCAGTGCCGCCGCCGCAGCCGTCTCGAGGGAATGCGACTGCAGGTCGTAGCGGTGGCTCGCCAGCCGGGTGATACCGGCCAGCGCGGCCGGCCGTTCTCGCCTCCGCTTGCGGGATGCCGTCGCCACCATCGCCGTCTCAGGCAGGCCCGATCGTCTCGGTGAAGGTGCGTCTCAGCACCTCCTCCTGTTGTTCGCGGGTCAGCTTGATGAAATTGACGGCGTAGCCGGAGACGCGCACCGTCAGCTGTGGGTATTTCTCGGGATGCTCCATAGCATCACGCAGCGTCGCCCGGTCGAAGACATTGACGTTGATATGGTGACCGCCGTCGTCGGTGAACTTGCCGAGGATCGTCCTCAGGTTGGCGATCCGATCCTCGCTCTGACGGCCGAGTGCGCCCGGCACGATCGAGAAGGTGTAGGAGATGCCGTCCTGCGCATGCTCGTAGGGCAGTCTGGCTACGGAAGAGATGGAGGCGATGGCGCCCATCCGATCACGGCCGTGCATCGGGTTGGCGCCCGGCGCGAACGGCTCTCCGGCCTTGCGGCCGTCCGGGGTCGCGCCGGTCTTCTTGCCGTAGACCACGTTGGAGGTGATCGTCAGTACCGACTGGGTGTGCTCGGCGTTCCGGTAGGTCGGGTTGCAACGCACCTTCTCCATGAACGACTCGACGATGCTCACCGCCAGGTCGTCGGCGCGCGGGTCGTCGTTGCCGTAGGTCGGGATGTCGTCGCCCTCGATCTCGTAGTCCACGGCGAGACCCGCCTCATTGCGAATGATGCGGACGGTGCCATGACGGATGGCGGCCAGGCTGTCGGTTACCACGGAGAGCCCGGCGATGCCGCAGGCCATGGTGCGATGCACGTCCCGGTCGTGCAGTGCCATCTCCAGGCGTTCGTAATTATACTTGTCGTGCATGTAATGGATGGTGTTCAGCGCCTGGACGTAGACGCGGGCCAGCCACTCCAGGAACCGCTCGTACTTGGCGCTCACCTCCGCGTAGTCCAGGACGTCGCCGGTCACCGGTTCCATGGCCGGCCCGACCTGCTCGCCCGTTATCTCGTCCCGGCCGCCGTTGATCGCGTAGAGCAGCGCCTTGGCGAGATTGACCCGGGCGCCGAAGAACTGCATCTGCTTGCCGATGCGCATCGCCGAGACGCAGCAGGCGATGCCGTAGTCGTCGCCCCAGTAGCGGCGCATCAGGTCGTCGTTCTCGTACTGGATGGACGAGGTGTCGATCGAAACCCTGGCGCAGAAGTCCTTGAAACCCTCCGGCAGATCGTGGGCCCACAGCACCGTCAGGTTCGGCTCCGGCGCCGGGCCCAGGTTGTAGAGCGTCTGCAGGAAACGGAAGCTGGTCCGGGTGACGAGCGGTCGCCCGTCTTCGCCCATGCCGCCGATGCTCTCGGTGGCCCAGACGGGGTCGCCGGTGAAAAGGTCGTTGTAGTCCGGCGTGCGCAGGAAGCGCACCAGCCGCAGCTTGATCACGAGGTCGTCGATGAGCTCCTGGGCGGCCGCCTCGGTGAGCCGGCCGGCGGCGAGGTCCCGTTCGACGTAGATATCCAGGAAGTTCGAGATGCGGCCGACGGACATGGCGGCGCCGTTCTGGTCCTTCAGCGCACCCAGGTAGCCGAAATAGGTCCACTGCACGGCTTGTGCGGCATCCTCGGCGGGCCCGGCGATGTCGATGCCGTAGCCCGCCGCCATCGTCTTCAGCTCGTGCAGCGCGCGGATCTGGTCGCTCACCTCCTCGCGCAGGCGGATGACGTCTTCAGAGAGCACCTCCGGCTCGAGTGTCGCGAGCTGCGCCTCCTTATCGGCGATGAGCCGGTCGACGCCGTAGAGTGCCACACGGCGATAGTCGCCGATGATGCGCCCGCGCCCGTAGGCATCCGGCAGCCCGGTGACCACCCCGGAGCGCCGAGCGGCGCGGATCTCCGGCGTGTAGACGTCGAACACGCCCTGGTTGTGCGTCTTGCGGTATTCGGTGAAGAACCGGCTGATGGCGGGGTCCGGCGTGTAGCCGTAGGCCTCAAGTGCCGCATCCACCATGCGGATGCCGCCATTGGGGAAGATGGCGCGTTTCAGCGGCGCATCCGTCTGCAGGCCCACGATCTTCTCGTTCTCCCGGTCGATGTAGCCCGGACCGAAGGCGGTCAGTCCGCTCGGGACCGAGGGGTCCACGTCGAGCACGCCCCGCTCGCGTTCGGCCTCGTAGAGTTCGAGCACCCGTTCCCAGAGCGCGGTCGTCCGTGCCGTCGGACCGGCCAGAAAGCCGCCGTCGCCTTCATGGGCACGGTAATTACGCTGGATGAAATCCCGAACGTCGATCGTCGTGGTCCATGCTCCTGCCGCGAAGTCCGTCCATGCGCCTTCGGAAATCTCTTCGCAGGGTGATACGCGTCTCAGCATTAAGGGTCTCCCGGTCCGACTAGTTGTCTGCCACTGCCGCTGATCTGACGTGCTGCCCGGCGCGCGCTGGAGCAGATTGTATCCAGACATATCGTCACGGCCATATTACCGGCACCAAACCGCTGGTCCGGCGCTATCATGCCGGCATGATACTGCCGGGTCCGAGTGGATGACCATCAACGACCGGCTGATCGAGGATCAGACAGTCTCATACCGGTCACGGAGAGGCCCTTCAGCAGGTAACAACAATGATCCCGGTCGCTGCTGGCGGGCCCGGGTCGCGCGGGGGCGTGCGTGGACGCCGAGTATCCCGTGGTGTGGCACCCGAATCCCGAGATCGGTAGGCTTCTTGCAAACTCGCGAACTCAGGAGCGTTGCCCATGACCGTACTTCCCCGCTACGTGCTGGTGCTTGCCGCCATACTGCTGTCGCTTGCGGCGGCCTCGTCCGCCAGGAGCGACGCATTGCCGTACCTCGACAAGCTGCCGCCTCTGCTCGACAGAGATCTGTTTTTCGGCGACCCGGAGATCACGGCCAGCCAAGTCTCGCCGGACGGCGCATACATGAGTTTTCAGCGTCCGTACCGGGGCGTCATGAACGTATGGGTCAAGCCGATCGACGCCTCGTTCGACGAGGCCCGCCCGCTGACCGCGGGCGATCGGCCCGTGCCCGGCCACTTCTGGAGCATGGACTCCCGGTACGTGCTCTACGTCCAGGACAAGGACGGCGATGAAAATTTCCATGTCTACGCGGTCGATCCGGCGGCCGGGGAGGATCCAGAGACCGGGGTGCCGCCGGCGCGTAACCTGACGCCGATCGAGGGTGTGCGGGCACAGATCTATTCCCTGCCCGAGGAGACGCCGGGCGAGATCATCGTCGGACTAAACGACCGCGACCCGGCGCTGCACGATGTCTACGGGCTCGACATTGTCACCGGCGAGCGCGAGCTCTTGATCGAGAATACCTTCAATGTTGCCGGTTGGATGGTCGACGACAACGGCGACGTTCGGCTGGCGGTGCGCCAGACTGCCGACGGCGGCACCGAGATTCTGCCAGTCGGCGACAGCGGCCCCGGTGAGCCGCTGTACACTTGCAGCTGGCTCGAGTCCTGTTCTCCGATCCGCTTCCACGCCGATGGCGATCGCGTATGGCTGCAGTCGAACAAGGGCGAAGAGGTTGATCTGATCGGCCTTTACCTGATGCACGCCGAGACAGGCGAGACCGAGTTCGTCGAGCGGGATCCTGCCAGAGAGGTCGATCTGGGCGCTGCGGTGTTTTCGAACGCCGATGATCGCTTGCTGGCGACCGTCTACAACGGGGACCGCCGACGACTCTACGCGCGGACGAAAGAAGCGAAGAGGGCCTTCGAATTCCTGCGGGAGGAACTGCCGGACGGGGATATCGGTTTTTCGCCGCAGACGCGGAATGACCGCATTGTCAAGATAACCGTCTCTCGTGACATCGATCCGGGTACGGTTTATCTGTTCGACTGGCAGGAATACCGGATAGAGAAGCAGTACGAGTGGCGGCCGGAGATACCGAGTGAGCATCTCGCCCGGATGGAGGCGATTCGCTATCGGACGCGCGACGGACTGGAGATTCAGGCTTACCTGACCACGCCAAAGGGCATCGACGCCAAGAACCTGGCACTGGTTGCGTTGATCCATGGAGGCCCGTGGGCGCGCGACACCTGGGGCTACTCTGCCGTGGTCCAGTTCCTGGCGAACCGCGGTTACGCGGTGCTGCAACCCAATTTCCGGGGCTCGACCGGGTTCGGCAAGCAATTTCTGAATGCCGGCAACAACGAGTGGGGCGAGGCGATGCAGGACGATATCAGCGACGGTATCGAGTACCTCGTGAATCGGGGAATCGTCGATGCCGACCGCGTTTGCATCATGGGCGGCAGCTACGGCGGCTACGCCACTCTGGCCGGTATGACATTCACTCCGGATCTCTATAACTGCGGAGTCGATATTGTTGGCCCGTCCAACCTGATCACGCTGCTCAATTCCATACCACCGTACTGGGGCCCGATCCGCAAATTGTTCACACTGCGGATGGGCGATCCGGAGACCGAGGAGGGGCGGTTGCAGATGAAACGCCAGTCCCCGCTGTTCCACGTCGACAACATCACAGCGCCGCTGCTGGTAATCCAGGGCGCAAACGATCCGCGCGTCAAGAAGGCCGAGTCGGACCAGATCGTCGTCGCGATGCGCGAAAAGGAATTGCCGGTGGAGTACATCGTCGCGCCGGATGAGGGGCACGGATTCCGCGGCCGCGAGAACCGAATGGCGATGTTCGCGCGCATCGAGGAGTTTCTTGCCGCACACAACGGTGGCCGTCACCAGGAGGATATGGCGCGGCCCATTGCCGCGCGGCTGGCCGAGATCACGGTCGACGTCTCAACTGTGGCGGAGCCCGATACCGCCACGGGTCTCGACCTGGCAAGAACTGCGCCGCTGCCGCCGGTGGATGCCGGCAGGCTGCGTACCGGTGGGGCATCGTACGTCGCGACGCTTACAATGTCCGGTCAGGAGACTGAACTCGCCTCGTCTCGCGAGATCTCCATAATCGACGGGCGTGTGCGCATTCTCTCGACGTCGCAGGGACCGATGGGCTCGGCCACCGATACCTACGTCCTCGACGCGGATTCAATGCTGCCGGAGAGCAGGTCGGTGGAGCAGGGTCCCGCGACCATCGAGGTGGACTACGGGAGCGATGAGGTCACAGGGACTATCTCAGCCGGCCAGAAGATACCGGTTTCGGTCGAACTGGAGGCCCCCGCATTCGGCGCGGATGCCGCCCTGGAGGCAGCGATTCAGGCAATGCCGCTACAAGCGGGTCTGCGGACTACCGTGCGAGCCATCGAGATCGGCATGCAGCAGCGCGTGCGCTATCACTCGGTTGCCGTCGAGAGTGCAGAGACGGTGGCGGTGCCGGCCGGCGAGTTCGATACGTGGAAGGTCACCGTCGAGCCGATCGATGATGAGGGCGGCGGCCAGGTGCTGTGGGTACGCAAAGAGGCTCCCCGTGTGCTAGTCAAAGCCGAAACGACGCTGCCGACGCAGATGGGCGCAGCGACGGTAAAGTCGGAACTTCGGGCGCTGGACTGATTGGGGAGACAGGGTGGGGTGGACAGCCGCCCGGCACAAAAGGCGAAAGTGTGGATACGTCCCTCCGGACCCGCGCTTTGCCCCGCCCCCATTGCCGACGTTCACCTGTCGCCTTCGGCGTGGAATGTACGCAGATAGGCCACCACCTGCCAGGTCTCCTGCTCGCTCAGGTAGTAGCGGTGCGCACGCATCGCCGTGGCCCGGTCGCGGCGGCCGGGACGCTCGACGTCGGCGAGGCCCGGCTCGTCGCCCATGAAGCTCGACCCTTCCCGGGTAATCCAGAACAGCTGCCCGTCCGGCACTTCCCGGTAGAAGTTGCAGGTGAAATTGGAAGGGGTCGGCTCGAGGTGGCGTGCCAGCGGCCCGTTGCCGGTGCCGTCGGTCCCGTGGCACTGCGCACATGCCACCGGGCTCGCCTTTTCCTCGTACAACCGGCGACCGGCCGCGATGGTCTCGGGCGTGATCGTCAGCGGGTTGGACAGCGTACGGATTTCCTCCGGCGCCTGGGGCGTACTGCGGTCCTCGTTGCAGGCGGCCTCCGCCAGGCCGGTCTCCGGGGTCTCGGGCGTCCGTGCGCAGCCGCCGAGCGCCACGGCCAGGCCGAGCGCGGCCGCGGCCGCCGTGAGTCGATACTGAGTTGCGCGCATTCGTGGTCCTCCCGTGGACTTCATAGGGTCACGCCGAGGCGGATCGCCACGGCCAGGTGATCGTCGATGGCCGGATCCGTATCCGGGTCCATGGTGTACTGCACGGACGGCTGCAGGCTCAGCCAGGGCAGCACCCGCGCATGATAGGTCAGCTCGACCACCGTCTCACTGCGCTCGATACGGCCGCCTGCGCCGCGCACGAGGTCGACGAATTCGTCGCCATTATCCACGGACGAGATGCCCAGGCCGAGCACGTCCTCGTCGCGTCCCGGCAGCAGGCCGGTGTAGACCAGTCCCGCGGCCTGGTAGTCGCCGAAGCGGTTGACCGTCTCGTCGGCGCGCCCGACGCGCAGGAATCCGCTGAGTCCCTGCTCGTCGCTGCCCGCTTCGGTGAAGATCACGCCCTCCACGAATCCGTAGACGCCGGCCGAGGCGTCGTCCTGACCCTGGCCGTCCAGGCGCTCGAAGTCGGTGGTGTAGCGCCAGCCGCCGAGGCCGAGGCGGAGAAACTGGAAGCCGCCCGGCTGCCAGTCGGCTTCGGCGATCATCAGGACGCCCTCGTCGTCGTAGTCGAAGTCCCACTGGAACGAGGCGGTGGGGTCGTCCAGGTCGCCCGGCGCGCCCTCGACCACCGCGGCGCGCAGGCCGAACTCCGGCGTGACCTGGAAGCGCGCCCGCAGGGCCAGGCCGGTGACCGCGAAGATGGAGGGACCGTTGAGGCCCGTCTCGGACAACTCGAGCCCGGTGCCGAAGCCGCCGTTCAGAAAGACGCCGGCCGTCTCCTTGGCGTCGAACTCCGAGTCGACCGCATAGAAGCCGAACAGCAGGCCGGCGCGGTCGGCCAGCAACGATTGCTCGTACCAGAACTCCAGGACACGCCAGGCGTCGTCGGCGGCGAGGTTGCTCGGGGCATGCACCGTGCCTGAGGACGAGCCGGGGTCGTCACCGTGGGTGCCGAGACCCAGGAAGAACAGCGTGCCGCCCGACAGGCCCGCGACGGCGCCCATGTCGGCTGTCACCGCCAGTTCGAACAGGTTTGAGACGGTGGAGTCGTCGCTGGTGCCGCCGTCGACGCTGGCGAAGAAATCAGTGGTATTGGCCGCCTCCAGCAGCACGCCGCGATCGAGCAGCGAGGTCCGCGCGCCGCCCCAATCGCCGATCAGCGTATCGGAGTACGGCTCCTCCGCCCAGACGTTGCCGGCGACCAGCGCACACCCTGCGACGAGCGCCGGCCAGTGAAGAGCCCCTGGTACGAGTTTCATTCAACCTCCCTTCGAGCAGGGCGGGCGCGCAGCCGACCTCTGTCGAGCGTGTCGTACTGAATCGGAGGGTTGATTCAAACCTAAATGCGAATGATTTGCATTACGTATTAATACCTGTTCATACTTCGGGCTCTATGTACCGCCCGGTGGAGAGTACGAATATGAATCATTCTCATCGGTGCTAGCCTTGGCAGCCATGAATCGAGATGTGGGACAGGCCTGGAAGGAGGCCGCCTGATGGCCGCAGTCGGGAAGTCCGCGGAAAAAGCGTTTCCCCTGGCAATGGCCGGCGAGGGCGCGAGGGTGCGTATCCACCTTCTGCGGGGCGGCAAGGGCCTGGAGATGCGCCTGACGTCGCTGGGGCTCAACGTCGGCAGTGAGCTGACGGTGTCCCAGCAGCAGGGCGGCAAGATGGTGGTGCTGCGCGGCGAGACCCGCCTCGCCCTGGGCGCGGGCATGGCACAGAAGATCATGGTGGTTCCCGTATAGCCGGGGGCCCTTCGCAGAGGCAACTGTAATGTCGATGAGCCTGAAACAACTGTCCGTGGGCGACTCGGGTCGCGTCGTGGGCTTCGGCGAGGGCAGCAAGGCCTACCGCCGCAAGCTCCTGTCGCTGGGCCTCACGCCGGGCACGGAACTGACCGTCACCCGTTATGCCCCCATGGGCGATCCGGTAGAGATCCGGGTGCGCGGTTTCTCCCTCAGCCTCCGCAAGGAGGAGGCAGCCGGTCTGCTGGTGGAAAAGGGCTAGTGGAAAAGACAGTGGAAAAGACACCGTAGCGCAGGACAACTGATGAGCGAGCAATACACCGTCGGCGTCGTCGGCAACCCCAATTGCGGCAAGACGACTCTCTTCAACGCGCTGACCGGCGCCAAGCAGCGGGTGGGTAACTGGCCCGGCGTTACCGTCGAGCGCAAGGTCGGCCGTTACGTCTTCGACGGCGTCGCCTTCGAGCTGGTGGATCTGCCCGGTACCTATTCCCTGGAAGTCTCGGACGACAGCGTCTCCGTCGACGAGGCCATCGCGCGGGACTACGTGGCGGGGCGCGAGGCCGATCTCGTCCTGAACATCGTCGACGCCTCCAATCTCGAGCGCAATCTCTATCTGGCCTCGCAGCTTCTCGAGATGAAGGTGCCGATGGTCGTGGCGCTGAACATGATGGACGTGGCCGGGGAGCGCGGCATCGAGATCGACGTTGCCGCGCTGTCGCAGCGCCTGGGCTGTCCGGTCGTACCGGTGGTTGCCGCCAGCGGCAAGGGCGTGGACGAGCTCAAGAAGGTCATACTCGAGGCTGCCCGGGCCGAGCGGCGCCCGAGCGCCGAAGTGGCGTATCCCGCGGCGCTGGAGAAGGCCGTGGCCTCGCTCCTGCCGCGCATCGAGGAGGCGGCCCGCACGAATGGTGCCGACCCGCGCTGGCTCGCGGTACAGCTGCTCGAAGGCGATACGCTGGCCCGCCGCATGGCCGGCCCGCAGATCGGACAGGAACTCGAGGGACTTCGGGAGAAGACCGAGGAGGCCCTGGGCGACGACATCGACATCAGCCTGGCCGACGCCCGCTACGGCTTCGTCAACGAGGTCACCCGGGACGCCGTCAAACGCAGGGGCGAGGTGACGCGGAGCCTCTCCGACCGCATCGACCGGGTCGTGCTGAACCGCGCACTGGGCATCCCGATCTTCCTGCTGGCCATGCACCTCATGTTCATGTTCACCATCAACATCGGCGGCGCCTTCATCGACGCCTTCGATATCGTGAGCGGCGCGATCTTCGTCGACGGCTTCGCCGGGGTGCTGGCCGGCATCGGCTCGCCGGAGTGGCTGACCGTGCTGCTGGCCAACGGCATCGGCGGCGGCATCCAGGTGGTGGCCACCTTCGTGCCCATCGTGGCCTTCCTGTTCCTGTTCCTGTCCATACTCGAGGACTCGGGCTACATGGCCCGGGCCGCCTTCGTCATGGACCGCTTCCTGCGCAGCATCGGGCTGCCGGGCAAGTCCTTCGTGCCGATGATCGTCGGCTTCGGCTGCACGGTGCCCGCCATCATGGCCACCCGCACGCTGGAGAACGAGCGCGACCGGCTCATGACCATGACCATGTCCCACTTCATGTCCTGCGGCGCGCGGCTGCCCGTCTACGCCCTGTTCGCGGCCGCCTTCTTCGCCGCCTGGGGCCAGCATCTGG